>ENA-OWPA01000063-OWPA01000063.1-bioreactor-metagenome-genome-assembly--contig:-NODE-63-length-196832-cov-42.951417_pt1 | contig 196832 bp, 204 predicted proteins | sample MGYA00238139_ERZ651803 | MGnify/ENA primary metagenome ERZ651803 (study PRJEB26909, sample SAMN07631231) | bioreactor metagenome | isolation source: Switchgrass digestor | place: USA: Dartmouth...
ACTATATCTAGAATTGAAAGTGCAACAAGTGATGCAGATCCAGAAACTCTAAGAAAATTAGCTCCATACTTAGGTATATCATATGAAACCCTTATGGAAGCCGCAGGATATATCGAAAGTGAATCTAATAAAGAATACATAGAATCTAAAGGCGAACAAAACCAACTCCCTGATAGTTTTGAAACTCCAGAAGAGGCTGTAAAGTTTCTGCTTGAGCAAAATGTTATAATGGGATTTGGCGGATTTGACATAGATAAGTTATCGGATGAGGAAAAAGTTGAGTTTGCTAATGAGTTGCTGCATCAATTAAAATTACTTAGTTATAAATATAAAAAGTAACATAAATAAAATTATAAAAATAATTGTAGGTGGTCAACTAAAATGACTGACATGAAGAAATAATATTAAGACGTGTGAAATAAGAAAACTTATTATGTAGTTAATAAATAAAATTATAAAAGCTTGGAGGATGAACTTATGCATAATGATGATAATTTATTTGAGTTAATGACTAAAATGTATAATGAAATGCATGAAGGTTTCAAAGAAGTAAATTCTAGGATTAATAAAATAGAAAATGATATTAAAGACGTAAAAACCGAACTATCTGAATTTAGGGAAGAGACCAATACTAGATTTGATGCTTTAGAGGATAAACTAAATGAAATGGAAGCTATTAATGGAAAAAGGCATCTTGATTTTGTAAAGGAACTAAAAGAGCTAAGGCATTCAATTAACAGAATTGAAGTAAATACTGCAGAAAATTGGAGAGATATTGCTAAACTTAAAGCTGCAAGAAAGAATAAAATAAAATTATAAAAAATATAGTTTTTTTAATTACTTGGAATAAGTAATAAACTGTCCTACTTACGGCATGAGGCTATTTATAATTAGTTTTATGTCTTTTATTTTTATTAAAAAGTTCATGGTGAGGTGACACTATGAGTTTATCATGGATAGATGATTATGTAAATGGAGTAGTTGATTACTGCTATTCGAGGGATATATTTGACATATATAATACTCTAAATATAATTATAAAAAAAGTTGATAAAGACGATTCATTACTTCAAGGTAATGAGGCTATATATATTAGAAATTTCATGGGAATGGAAATTGTATTTATTAGAGATGATCTACCCTATCAGTATAAGAAGTTTATTTTAGCTCATGAATTAGGACATGCACTGCTCCATGTAGAAATTGCTCAAGCTGCTTATAATAGTAAGCTAATTAATAAAGGAAAATTTGAAAAACAAGCAGATTATTTTGCTCTCAAACTATTAGACATAACCTTTGATGAAATAGATTACGAAGGATTTACAATTGAAGAAATAGCAGCTGCTGAAAATATACCAAAAAGACTCGTAGATCTCAAATGTATGAATTTAAACTTATCTTATACATAAATGAATAGTGAATTTGACAACTAGGACCTAGACATAATAATCTAGGTCTTTTTTGTTAAAAGAACTAGAAAGGAGGAGTAGCATGATTACATGAATTTTATAATTATTGTTTATATTATTAGCTATTACTTAAAATTGTTTTAAGAGGAGGGAACTATATTATGGCATTAAAAGATAGTGATATTAAAAAATGGGAATATAGCGAACATGCTAAAGTTAAGCACTTGCTTTTAAGGAAATACTTACCTGCTTGGATTACAATTTTAGGAAGTTTTAAAAAAAGATTATGTTACTTTGATGGTTTCGCAGGAAGAGGAGAATATTCTGATGGAAGTCTTGGTTCTCCAATATTAGCTCTCAATGCAATGGAAGAAGTCTATAATAATACTAAAGTAAGAAATTTTGAATTTAATTGTTTCTTTATTGAAAACGATGAAGATAATTATAACAACCTTAAAGAAATAGTAGAAAATTTAAAATCAGATTATCCTTCTGTAAATTACATAGAATGCATACATTCTGATTTTGATACTAAAATTAATGAGATTTTAGATCAATTAGAGAAAAATAATAAAAGGCTTGCTCCATCTTTTTTCTTTATTGATCCATTTGGTTTTACTGGAGTAAATTTTAATACAATAAGACGGATACTTAGTCAACCAAAAACTGAAATATTTCTAAATTTTATGGTTAGAGATGTTAATAGATTCCTTGGTTTATCTAACCAAGAAGGGAATATGAATATACTTTTCGGAAATGAAAAGTGGAAACAACTGTTAGACTTTAAAGGAAAAGAGCGTCAAATCGCTTTGAGAGATTTGTATATTGATAATTTAATAGATTCTGGAGCTGCTAAATATGTTTGGCCATTTCGGATATCTGAAGATAATAGATGTGCTACTTTATATTACTTAATATATGCTACTAATCATTTTAGAGGATTAGATGCCATGAAGACTATAATGTACAATCAAAATGAACATTTTGCTTATCTTGGACCAGATGAACATGTATACCAGATGTCAAAAAATCAGCTTAAATTTATTGATTTCGATAAAGAAAACTTAAAGACCTATCTACTTAATACTTATAATAATGTATCTAAGACTTATGAACAAATTAAAGAAGAGACATACATGGAAACTCCTTGTATATGTAAACATTATAGGGCTGCACTTAAAGAATTAGAAAAAGAAGGTAAAGTAAAAATAACAAGGGTAAGCTCTAAAAAGACAGGTCTAAAAGGGGAAGATATAGTTCATTTTTAATACATAGAAACAATAGTTCAGAACATTTGTTTGCAATATTCTCAAAATTTGGATATAATATATCTATAGAGATATATTAGGAGATGAATAAATATGGAATACATAAAAAGAAAATCTTTATTATACAAAACTGGAGTTGAGTATGGAGATTATACATTAAATCATATCCAAGGCTGTTCCCATGGCTGCAGATATCCTTGTTATGCTTTTATGATGGCAAGGCGTTTTGGAAGATCTAAAAATATTGATGAATGGATGAAACCTAAACTAGTATCTAATGCCATTGATCTATTAGAAAAAGAAATTCCTAAATTCAAGCAAAAAATAAAATCTGTTCATTTATGTTTTACTACAGACCCATTTATGTACGGATACAAAGAGATATGTGATAAAAGCATAGAAATAATAAACTTATTAAACTCTAACGACATTCCTTGTACAGCATTAACTAAAGGCATTTTGCCTAAATCATTAGATACTACTAGCAAGGTTAATAGCTATGGTATCACTCTCATATCTTTAAATGAAGATTATAGAAAAGAATTTGAGCCAAATGCAGCTCCATATGAAGAAAGAATTGAAAGTCTCAAATATTTACATAATAAAGGTTATAAAACATGGGTTAGTATAGAGCCGTACCCTACTCCTAATATAATTGAACAAGACTTTGAAGAAATATTAGACAAAATATCGTTTGTTGATAAAATTATATTTGGTCGTTTAAATTATAATAAACTAGTTACTCAATACAAAGACTATCAAGAATTTTATAACCAACTAGCTGAAAAAACAATAGAGTACTGTATTTCTAGTAATAAAGAATATCATATTAAAGATGGAACTTATAAGAAAATAGCTGCTATATAGCGGCTATTTTTTACTCATTCTTATAAGAGTTTTCGGTTTGCTTGCACTCCAAAATTTATATATTATAATATTTGTAAACAGGTTTTTGAAAGGGGGATGTTCATGAAAATAGCAATATATTCTCGTAAGTCTAAATTCACTGGCAAAGGTGATTCTATCGAAAATCAAATACAGCTATGTAAAGAATATATCCATAAGTATTTCAATATAGAAGATAATGATATTTTGATCTATGAAGATGAAGGATTCTCCGGTGGCACTACTGATAGACCTCAATTTAAGTTGATGATGAAGGATGCTAAAAACAAAAAATTTGATGTTTTAGTTTGCTATAGATTGGATAGAATCAGTAGAAACATAGCTGACTTTTCTTCACTTATAGAAGAGCTGCAGAAAAATGATATATCCTTCGTATCCATTAGGGAGCAATTTGATACATCTACCCCAATGGGACGTGCCATGATGTATATAGCCAGTGTATTTGCACAACTTGAAAGGGAAACTATTGCAGAAAGAATCAGGGATAACATGATTCAGTTGGCCAAAACCGGTAGATGGCTTGGAGGAATTACCCCTACAGGATTTGATTCTGAGGAAATTATCTATATGGACCCATCAGGTAAGGAAAGAAAACTGTTTAAGCTCTCTCCTATTAAGGATGAAATTAAAATCGTTAAATTACTATATAAGAAGTTCCTGGAACTGGATTCATTAACTCAACTGGAGACATACTGCATACAGAACAATATTAAGACTAAAAATGATATTTATTATTCCAGATTTACATTAAAAAATATACTTACTAACCCTGTATATGCCACTGCAGATGAAGATACTTATAATTATTTCATCAATAACGGATATGAGGTTTATTCTGACATAAGAGAGTTTTCAGGGAATAAAGGTATAATGGCATATAATAAGACTATCCAAAAGAAAAACACTTCAAATAAGCTACGTGATCCATCTGAATGGATTATTGCAGTAGGAAAACATCCTGGAATTATTAAAGGAAAGGATTGGGTGAAGGTACAGAATATGATTGAGAGAAATAGATCTAAAACCTTCAGAAAAGTAAAAAATACAGAATCACTTCTATCAGGCATATTAAGGTGTGCTAACTGTGGCAGTTTTATGAGACCAAAACTTGGACGTGTTAATAAAGATGGAGTCCAGACATTTTATTATATCTGTGAGTTAAAAGAAAAAAGCAAGCGAGAAAAATGTAACGTCAAAAATGTGAAAGGCAATGATTTAGATCAGCTAGTTATAGATGAGATTAAAAAACTATCCTATGAAGGCTCTAGCCTCTCCAGGAAGATAGAAAAGGATAGGGTTAATATTAATACTACTCGAAACAGTCTAAGCGCTGAGATAAAGAATATAAAGGCTAGAATAGAAAATAATGATAACGCTATTGCTAACCTGGTAAACTCTTTAGCTGAAGGCCAGGAATCCAGTGCCACCAAATACATAATAGAACAAATAAATGAGTTGGATAAGGAGAATTCTAATCTAAAAGAAAAGCTGTTGGAGCTTGAGGTAAAAGCAGAATCCAATGACTTAAAAGAAGACAATATTGAAATAATAAATGAAATAATGACTAAATTTGCTGATATGATTGATAATGCAAATGTAATCCAGAAAAGAAGCTTAATAAGGTCCGTGATTGATAAAATTACCTGGGATGGAGAGAATATAAATATCGTTATGTTTGGAGCTGATTCCAGAAAAAAGCGGTAAAAATGTTTCCGTTATGTGTGTATAGCATTTTCTATGCATCTTGCAGCATAGGTTGCCAACCTAGTACCTTTACTTGCATCAAAAGTTGATATAGCCTTTATAAGGCCTATGGTGCCTATTGAAATCAAATCATCTGTGTCTTTTCCTGTATTGTTGTACTTTTTAACTATATGGGCAACTAGTCTTAAATTCCTCTCTATTAAAATATTTCTAGCTTTTTCACTTCCTTCAGCATATTCTTTTAATAGGGTAGTTTCTTCTTCCTTGCTAAGAGGTTTTGGAAAAGAATTAGTATTTGATATATAGCTTGATAATATTAAAAAAGGCTCAATTAAGAATCCAACAAAAAAAATTAGACGACCAAGCATAGAGGCACCTCCATTCCTTCCATATTTAAGTATATGTATGGAAGGCTTATCAGGTGCCAGTCCTATCTATTAATCCTATTAATTTCCTTGGCTATTTTTTCAAAAATAGGTACAGCAGATTGAGCTCCCGAGAGTCCTTCTTCTACAATTACAGTAATAACATATTTAGGCTCGTTTATTGGATAAAATCCAGTGAACCAACCATGGATTGTCTCTTTTCTATTTAATATGGCTTGAGCTGAACCAGTTTTTCCAGCTGCACCTCCTATATCATCAAGGTCTAAGTTTCTGGCAGTTCCATTTTCTACTACATCTATCAGAAAATCCTTAATTATTCTGCTAGTTGCAGTAGATATGACCTGCTTTTCTTCTGGTCTATTGTATGGCTTAATCATGGTGCCATCCTCTGCTGTAATTCCTTCTACTATTGACATAGGCTTCATTATTCCATCATTTGCTATAACCATCATTAAATTTGTAATCTGTATTGGTGTTACTTCAATGCTACCTTGCCCTATTGAAATATTCCCTATAACAGGTCCTTGAATCTCTGTTCCTTCAGGTATAATCCCACTGGTTTCTTCAAGTAATCCTATATTTATTCTATTACCGAACCCCAACCTTTTTGCCATGTCTATTATCTTTTTACTTCCTATTTCCTGCCCCAACTGTATAAACGCAGAATTGCAAGATATTGAAAATGCTTTACTTATATCAACATATCCATGTCCTTCTGTATTATTACAGTTTATAACTACTTCTCCTATTCTTTCGTATCCTTTGCAATAAAAGCTTCTATCCAGATATTCTAAATTATCTTCTAGAGCAGCTAAAAGCACTACTATTTTAAAAAGGGAGCCTGGTGGATAGCCAACCTGTATTGCCTTATTATAGAGGGTCATATCATCCCTTTCAAGATATTCTTCTATACATTTTTGATCAAAATTAGGCCTGCTTGCAAGAGCTATTATGTCTCCAGTTTCAACATGAGCAACTACAACAGCTCCATTAGCTTGATACTGATCCATCGTATCTTCAACTATCTTTTGTATATGGTAATCTACTGTAAGCTTTACAGCACTAGGTTCCAACGAGATTATACTATGATCTACCTGGTATTCTCCTCCCAGAAAAACATTTTTCTTTTCGTCATATTCCAAGTATAGGTAATTACTTTTTTTTTGATTTTTAAGTATATCATCATATACCTTTTCTATACCTGACTCTCCCCTGTTTTCACTTTTATTAATATATCCTATAACGTGGGATAAAAGATTGTTATCCGAATATCTTTCAGTCTTCTCTGTAATAAACACTTCCTTGCTTATATCTGCATTATCAATTTTCTTTTTTAAAGGTATTGTAAGTATCTCCTCTCTATTCCCTGAAATGTTAATCACATCTGAATAGTCTAAATCAGTATTCTCTATTATAAAATCTTTAAGTTTAGTATCATTAATTAGCTTTTCTCTAAATACTAGAAGAATATTTTTTCTATTAACATTTGTTAAAGGAATTAAATTTCTATCATATATCGTTCCTCTATTTGGATATAAGCTTATTTCCTTACTTCTTTGCTTCAATGCTTCTGTTTTAAATCTATCATGGTTATTTATTTGTATCCAATAAAGTCTTATGGATATGAGTATAAAGGCAAATAAGGATAAAAAAGCAAATTGCACTAATCTCCTTTGTACTAGATTCCCTTCTTTTTTCCTCATAAAATCACCCCATCAACTAGATAGTATTACCAGTTAATGGGGTTAATAATCATTTGTTCAATATAGAATTGATTTTAGTAACTATAATATCAATAGCTACTTTATTGTAGCCACCTTCAGGTATTATTATATCAGCATATTTTTTACTTGGCTCTACAAATTGAAGATGAGCAGGTCTCACTGTACTCATATACTGTTCAATAACAGAATCTAATGTTCTTCCTCTTTCCTTAATATCTCTCATTATCCTTCTTATAACTCTCACATCTGAATCTGTATCAACAAATATCTTAATATCACATAGATTTCGAATTTCCTCATCATACAATATCAATATTCCTTCCAATATGATTATCTTTTTAGGATATACTGTTATGGTTTCTTTCTTACGGTTATGCTTTTCAAAGTCATATATTGGCTTTTCAATAGGTTTATTGTTTAACAAATCCTTTAAATGTTTTATTAATAATTCGTTGTCAAAAGCTAATGGGTGGTCATAATTGGTCTTTTGTCTTTCTTCGAAAGTCAGATGGCTTTGGTCCTTATAGTATGAGTCCTGTTCAATTATACAGACATCTGATTGGCCATTAAGCTTTAATATTTCCCTAGATACAGTGCTTTTTCCAGAGCCAGTTCCTCCTGTAATTCCTATTAGTATTGGCTTATGCATATGATCAATCCTTTCTGCTTTTTCTAATTATATACCAGGGTTCTACATCCCTTTCCATTTTAATCTTAACTATCTGTTGTGGATGGGGAGCTACTTCAATTTCATTTCCCTCTTCATCTAACATCAGTTCAATTTTTTGAGTAAAAAAGTCTTTTCCAGGACCAAATATTTCAACTTCATCCCCCAAATACATCCTGTTTCTCTGCTCTACTGTGGCTAATTTTGTGTTTCTGTCATAATCAAGTACTAATCCTACAAAGTCATATCCTCTAATGTAGGTACTTGAAGTATAAACCTGGTCATCTTTGGTAGGCTTATTAAAATAGAATCCTGTTGTAAAATCTCTATAGCTGGCTTTTTTAATTTCATCTAGCCATTCTTTCTTGAATTTATAATTTTTGGGGTCCTTTAGATACTCATCTATAGCCATTCTATAGGAACGAAGAACTGTTGCAACATAGTAGGAGCTTTTTACTCTTCCTTCAATTTTAAAGCTTTTTATACCTGATTCAACCATTTCCGGAATATGCTCTATCATACACAAGTCCTTTGAATTGAATATATAGGTACCCCTTTCATCCTCAAATACCGGGAAGTATTCACCTGGCCTTTTTTCTTCAACTAAATTATATTTCCATCTGCATGCCTGTGCACAGTCTCCCCTGTTAGCATCTCTACTTGCCATGTAATTGCTTAATAGACATCTTCCTGAATATGATATGCACATTGCTCCATGGACAAAGGTTTCAATTTCAAGGTCTTCAGGTGTCCTATCAGCAATTTCCTTTATCTCTTCCAAGGATAACTCCCTGGCTAATACAATCCTCTTTATACCTAGATTGTACCAAAACATAACCGTTTCATAATTAGTTACACTTGCCTGAGTGCTTAAATGAATAGGCATGTTTGGTACTGAATTTTTTATGATCGTCATCATTCCAGGATCTGATACTATTACTGCATCTGCACCTATATCATATAGCTCTCTGATATAGTCTTCCAGCCCCACTAAGTCTTCATTATGAGGTATTATGTTCATAGTAATGTATACCTTTTTATTCCTGTCATGGGCATATTGAATACCTTCTTTTAACTCATCTATGCTAAAGTTTTTAGATGCCTTTCTTAAACCAAATTTTTCTCCGCCTAAATACACAGCATCAGCGCCATAATTAATAGCCATTTTCAGTTTCTCCAAATCCCCAGCAGGTGCTAATAATTCCAGTTTACTCATCTAATCACTCCTCTCTATATGTGATAGAAACACCATCTCCTATAGGAATAACGCTTGATTCAAAGCCTTCCAGACTATTTATATATTTAAGGAATTCCCTTAATCTCTTTACGATGGTCTTTTTACGCCTTATGACTAATTTATCTGATGCTGTCATCCCTTTATATAGAACATTATCAGATACTATTACTCCTCCAGGATTTAATAGATTGATACATTTATTAAAAAAATCCAGATATTGCCCCTTTGCTGCATCTAGAAATATGAAATCATATTTTCCTTCTATTTTCATTAGTACTTCCTGTGCATCTCCATGAATTACATTAATTCTATGACTATAATTGGCTATCTCTATATTCTTCTTTGCAATGTCAACCATATCTTCTCTTCTTTCAATAGTTGTTATACTACAATTCTCTTCTGTAGAATTAGCCATAATTATGGCTGAATAGCCTATTGCTGTTCCTACTTCCAATATTCTACTAGGCTTATACATCCTTAATAATACCTTAAGAAGCTGTGCTACTTCTCTTTCAATAATAGGCACATGATTTACAGAGGCATATAACTCCAACTCCTTTAATATGCCTTGATGAGAAGGAAATAAGCTTCGTATATATTCCTCTATATATTCTTCATTTATATTAGTCAATTCATCTGCCTCCTTTACAAAATTAATACGTGGTTATACCACGTATTAATTTCAACTATTTCCTAGGGTCTGCACTTAAATGTTCTTCATAGGTTACCGAAAATATATGGCCTCCTGATCCATCTTCTTTTGCCCTGAAATACAAATAGTCAACATCTGCTGGATTAACAGCAGCCTTTAGGGATTTTTCTCCAGGTGAGGCTATTGGTGCAGGAGGTAGCCCATTATGAATATAGGTATTATATACAGAATCAATCTGTGTATCCTTCTCTGTAAGTTTTTCCTTTCTTTCCCCTAATGCATATTGAACTGTAGCACATGACTGCAAAGGCATATTTATTTTAAGCCTATTATGAAATACACCAGATATTAACTCTCTTTCATCATCTCTTTTGGCTTCCCTTTCAATAATTGATGCCAAGGTCACAACTTCATTCAATGTCATATCAACATTATCCATATCTTCTTTGATAACATCTTCATATACCTGTTGAAATTTTGATAACATTTTTTCTATTATCTCTTCTTCTGTTGAACCAATATATATTTCATAGGTTGATGGAAACAAATATCCCTCAAGGCTTTGACCATCTTCTAATTCCTTTAAAAATGTATACTTTTCTTCAAAATTTCTCTTATCTGATACAAGTTCCATAAATCTATCAGCATCTATAAGACCTTCATCTGATAGCTTTTCAGCCATGTGTTTTAACTCATATCCTTCAGGAATAGTAAATCTGATTACATTCGTATTTTGACCACCCTTTGAAAGTTCAGCTATAATATCTTCTACGGACATTGAAGTATTTAATGTGTAATATCCAGCTTTTAAATTGCTTTCGACTTTTGCTGTTTTTAGGACTATTTTAAATATAAATTCATCTCTTATTAAGCCGTTTTCTTTTAATATTTTTGCAATTTCTCCTGAAGTGCTTCCTGAAGGTATTTCAATGGAGATATTTCTTGGATTGTTTGATTCAATAGGAAGTATTGCCTTATTGTAATAGCTTATAACAGCACCTACAATAACTAATATTATAATCAACACCAATGCTAATCCTATCTTAATTCTTTTGTGTTTTCTACCCTTTTTAAGGTCATTTGTACTAATCACATAATCTCCACCTTTTTAATAGACATTTATCTACTTTATTATACAATCTTATAAATTAGATTACAAGAAAATGTATTCTACAATGTTATTGTTTTTCTAAATGATTTTTCACTTTATTATATGCTGATAGCATAATTGTTCCAAATATTGCTACAGATGCAATTTCTCCTCCACTAATTCCTAACACTGTAATCCAGTATGATACATTTGTAAAATATGATACCCAAATAGATACTATTAATCCATTTAAAATTATTGGTGGTAAAGATGCAGTAAATTTATTTGGCATTTTACTTGTCAGGTATGCAGCAACAAGGGTAACCAGACTTCCTCCCAATATATCTATTAGTCCAAATGAAGAATAAGATGCAAGTATTAAATTTGATACTAAACATCCAACAAACAGCCCAGGAACTGCAGCTGATTCAACAAGAGGAAGTAAAGTAAGACCTTCTGCAAATCTCAACTGAATAGGACCAAATGCTAAATCGCCCATTGGTACTTGTATTAATACTAATATAATGTATATAGCAGCAATTAAGCCTGATTTTGTCAAATATTTCGTGTTCACTTTATTTCACCCTCATTTTCTATATTAAACTTTATCTATATCTAAGGCTTCTCCTATTATTTTAGTTATATCCTGAACCAATTGAGAAAACCTATACTCTGCTAACAAAAATTCATTAATTGTTGGATTTAACCTTAATATATTTTCCAAGCTCTTTAGCTTTTCTATTTCCTTTTCGTCAACCTCCTTACCTGATAATTGCTTCACCTGTAGCTCCAAAGCCTGTTTTCTAAAATCTTCAACCATGCTCTTATTCCTTTCATTGCTATATACTATATTTTTCTTTTCAATATAATTCTTATATTCAGGAGAATTCATTATTGCTTTTTTTAATTGATGAGCTAAATCATAAACATTACTCATAACTAACCCCCCTATATGTTTAAAATTATTGGCAATATTACAGGTACTGAAATAGTTGAAATTATTCCAGTAATAAAAGCAATTATAGTAGTATCTGTATCAGTAAACTTTGAAATTACAGGAAGTGAAGTATCCATTGCTGTTGCTCCACACATAGATACGCTTTCCAAAAATCCTATATGTTTAGCAACAAAAGGTATAGTTATTAGTGCAATCATTTCTCTTAATACATTGGATAAAAAAGCTAATACACTTAGTTCATTGGAATATTCAGTTAACATCATTGAAGATAATGTATACCACCCTAATCCAGAACTAACTGCTGCAGCTTCATTTAAAGGAATACCAAGAATCAACCCTCCAATTATTCCTCCTACTACACCTCCTATTATAACACCAATTGGAACAAATATCATTTTGTAACCTAAATCTTTAATATTCTGAAACAAATTTTTCTGTTTGCCTAAATCAATTCCTACAAAGAACAGCAGAACACATAGCCCAACATCTATTATTGTTCCTGTGTACTCTAAAAATTCTGAAGGTAATACAAAATAACCAAAGAATATACCTAGAAATACCGATAATAGAATATTAAAACTCAATTTCATCTTCTCCTTTTCTATTCATTATAAACCTGCTTATTAAATTTACTATTCCAATTGTAACTATTAATGTTATTAAAGTAATAACTACTGCCTTATATCCAATGGATAAAAAGGAGCTGATTACAGAATCATCCAATCCTATTCTAATTCCCATAATAAATAAGAGAATATACAAGCAAGCATTCTGTACAATGTTGAGCTTTCTATGAAGTTCTGTGTTTATCCTGTCTTTATGTCCAAATAAGAAGCCTAAAGACAAAACTCCAAAGTAAACTAAAAGTCTAATACCCATGATGCACCTCCTTATATTTTTCTAGGTTAATTTTTTTCAATAACACCTGAAAAATCCTAACATATCCAGATATGTTAGGATTTTAATGGCATGAATTCCTTATACTTCCATTATTATTGGCAAAATCATAGGATTTCTTTTAATCTTTTCATATAAAAAGCTTCTGAGGGAATCCTTAATGCTGGATTTTAATGTTGACCAATCTGTTATATTTCTCTTTTCGCATTCAGATAAGGCACTTCTTACAACATTTCTAGCTTCTTCCATTAAATCTTCAGATTCTCTTACATACACAAATCCTCTTGATATAATATCAGGTCCAGCAATTACTTTTCCTTCCTGTTTGCTCATAGTCACGACTACAACTATTAATCCATCTTCAGATAAATGCTTTCTATCCCTTAATACAATATTTCCAACATCACCAACTCCAAGTCCATCAACTAACACATTTCCTGATGGTACCGATTGGTTAATTGCACCAGAATCCTTTGTGAATTCTATTACATTTCCATTTTCCGCTATAAATATATTCTCTTTTGGCATTCCTAATTCCATTGCTAGTTCAGCATGTCTTTTTAAATGTCTATATTCACCATGTACTGGTATGAAAAATTTAGGCTTTAAAAGAGTATGCATAAGTTTTAGCTCTTCCTGGCATGCATGACCTGATACATGGACATCAGCTAGAGATTCATATATTACTTTTGCTCCAACTTCAATAAGTTTGTTTATTACTTTAAATATTGTTTTCTCATTTCCAGGTATTGGAGAAGCAGAAACAATAATTGTATCTTCTGGTACCAGCTGAATCTTTTTGTGTTCTGAAAAAGCCATTCTAGATAGAGCAGACATAGGCTCTCCCTGACTACCGGTAGTTATAATGACTAATTCGTTGTTCTTATATTTGTTCATATCGTTTATGTCTATCAATGTTCCTTCCTTAACTTTCAAATATCCTAGTTGATAAGCCACATTAATTGTATTTAACATACTTCTTCCTGAAACTGTAACCTTTCTTCCATACATTTCTGCTGCATTTATTACCTGCTGAATTCTGTGAACATTTGAAGCAAATGTTGCAACAATTATCCTTTCAGGAGCTTTTAAAAATATGTCATTGAAAGTATCACCAACAGTTCTCTCTGACATAGTATATCCAGGCCTATCAACATTTGTACTGTCAGCCAGCATAACCAGAACACCTTTACTTCCAATTTCTGCAAACTTGTGTATATCCATAATGTTTTCATTAATTGGAGTATAATCAACCTTAAAATCACCTGTATGAACAACCATACCAATAGGGGTATTTATAGCTATTGCAACACTATCCGGAATGCTATGTGTAGTTTTTATAAATTCTATTGAAAAGGAACCTAGCTTTAATTTATCTCCCGCTTTTATTTCCTTTAAAGTAACATTGCTTAAATTGTGTTCTTTAAGCTTATTTTCCAATAATCCTAAAGTCAGCTTAGTTCCATAGACAGGTACATGAAGTTTAGCAAGAAAATATGGTAGTCCTCCAATATGGTCCTCATGTCCATGGGTTAATAGTATTCCTTTAATTTTGCTTTCATTTTTTATAAGATAAGTTATATCTGGTATCACAATATCTATTCCAAGCATCTCATCTTCAGGAAATGTCATACCGCAATCTATAACAACAATATCGTCTTTATATTCGATAACTGTAATATTCTTTCCAATCTCTCCTAGTCCACCTAGTGGAATGATCTTTAGTTTATTTGCTTTCCTCGTCACTATATCATCTCCTTTGTTATTAATTTTTCCATTTATATTATTAATATGAACACTGATTTCCTGTAAAATATACCTAAAAAAATAAACCCTCCATAGGGTTCATTTTTGGCAATCTGAACAATACCCAAAGAATTTTAAATTATGGTCTAGAATTTTAAAAGCATATTCTTTTTCTATCTCATTTTCTAACGCCTCTAACAAATCCAATTTCACTTCTATAACTTTCCCGCAGTTTAGACATATTAAATGATGGTGGTGATGGTTTTCAGAAGCGTAATTTAACTCATATCTATTATAGCCATCATCGAAGTTTACCCTATAGATTATGTTCAATTTTTCCAAGAGCTGTAATGTCCTATAAACTGTTGCTATGCCTATATCTGGATACTTTAGCTTAACAATATCATATATTTCCTCCGGATTTAAATGCTTTTCATGGTTTTCACAAATAACATCAAGTATAGCCTGCCTTTGAGTTGTTAACTTATATCCTTCTTCCTTTAATATTTCCTTAACCTCATCAATATTAATATTCATCTTTTCACCCGCTTATAATACTATATAATAGAATACTAATAATAGATATAATTGTCAAGTCTAGAATTTATTGTAACCTTTCTTTCTTGAACTCTTCATAGGCTTCCTTTACATCTCTATATTCTTCATCGCTGTCTAATGGAACTAATATGGTTTCACCATTTTCATCTATATCAAATCTCAAAAATATCTCACTTTCTAAGTCATCTACAGGTATTAATGCTGCATAATTTGAATCATCCAATCCAAATGTCATTACAAGCTCGAATTCTACTTCATTTCCCATTTCATCTAATAATACTATTTTTTCATGCATAAAATCACCTTCTCATCCTGTCTAAATAAGACTGTAATATATAAGTAGCAGCCACTTTGTCTATTACTTTCTTTCTATTTTTCCTCTTAACATCACTTTCTATAAGCATCTTTTCTGCTTGAACAGTTGTCAGCCTTTCATCCTCTATTACTATATCAAGATTAAATCTACTCTTAAGCTTTTCAACAAAACTCAATACCTTTTCTCCCTGAGGACCTAGAGTGTTGTTCATATTTTTTGGTATACCTACAACTATCTTGCTTATGTTATATTCATTTATAATATCTCTTATAGCATCAATATCTTTGCTAACGCTTGTTCTTCTAATTGTCATTAAACTTTGTGCTGTAATCATAAGAGGATCGCTTATTGCAACTCCAATTGTCTTATCTCCTACATCTAATCCCATAATTCTTTCCATTTCATCACCTTATATTACCTTTATGCAGAATTCTGGACATCCTGGTGCACAGTAACTACATAGTACACAGTTTTCATTTGGAACAGCTTTCCCATTAACCAGTTCTATTCCATTGTGTTTGCAAGTATTTACACATTTGCCACAACCAATACAGTAATCAGCTACTATAAGCCTTCTATTTTTGTGTCTTATGTTTTCCTTAAGCTTTTCAGGAGCTTTTCCAGTTTCCATCATGCTTATATTAAAGTCTATCTCATCTTTGGATTGCATACCAATAGCTATTGAGTGAATAAATGGTATGTTTCTTACAAAATTAAAGGCTTCCTCTGAATTATTGATTAAATGGCCTCCTCCTAAAGGTTTCATGGCATAAATACCTTTTCCCATATTATATGCCTTTCTTATAGCATCTAGCATTTCTTCAACACTACCATCTTGAATTCCTATACCTTTTATGTTTACAATTGGATGTATAACTTCTATATCATCCACCTCTGTTGCACCTAAAACTCCTTCTATTCTATGCGTTGAAATACCAATTGCTCTTATTCTCCCTTGTTTTTTTGCTTCTTTGAAAAACTCGATGGCTTCTCTGTGTCCCTTTAAAGTATATATGCTTTCCTGTTCATGTAACATAAAAATATCTATATAGTCAGTATTAAGCTCTTCTAGTGCCAACTCTAGGCTTTTCTTTGCCATATCATAAGTATAAGCATAGCATTTTGTGGTTATAACGTATTCTTCCCTATTTATGCTTTTCAATGCTTCTCTAATATATTTATAGTTTTCATATATTTCTGCTGTATCTAAAAAGTTTATACCTTTAGTATAGGCATATCTAATAAGCTCAGCTCCTTCTTTAATAGATAGATTTGCTTGAAAAGGAGTCATTGTTAATGAACCAAAACAAAGCCTTGATACCTCTATTCCTGTGTTTCCTAGTTTAACTTTATCCATCTAATTCCACTTCCTATTACTATTGGTTACACTTTCCTCAATTAATACATAAATTAAGAATACGGTATTCATATTTATAGCAATGGCTGATAATATAAGACCTGAGTCATTTACCAAAAATCCAACTATCGCACCAACTATACAGGATATAAATCCAATATTTAGCCCTCTATTTGCAAGTTTTTCATATTTTTTACTTTGAAAATAGGATATAATCAATTGTATTATTATATTTGAAAAAAGTACTTTTGTCCAGAAGGAATTGCCTACAAGTTTTACATTCATCATCATTTTTCTGATAATAATATTATTTGCTACATTAAACCCTTCTTCTCCAATTTTTATAAGTGCTTTTCCCAAATGAGTAGGACTTGGATTTAATCTCATATCTATAAACCCTAAAATTCCCACTGTAATTCCTATTATTAATACTATTAATATTAAGCTTCTTAAATTAATTTTCTTTTCTATAGCTTCTAAGACAAAAAACAAGCTTGCAGCAAGAAATGTAATCATGCCACCAACATTAGCGCCTAAATGAGGATGGCCTACTAATAGAACTAATAAAGCCAGTATTAAGCCCAGAATACCTTTATTTTTCAGTCTTGAGTATAATAATCCTATACCCAACATAGAAACTGTCAAAAACAAGCCTACCATTTCGTTTCCAATCCCAAAATATCTAGCTCCAATAATTGGATCATAGCTTAGAACTGAAAAATTACTAACAAATCCATCAAAGATTATATCAAGCAAAATAATTATACAATATAAATAGTTCAATCCATACAATGCTCTTATTCCATTATATCTTGTTAGAATAAGAATGTATATAGTAGACAATAAAACTATAATGCTAATAAATCCACCAATACTTACAATACTAAATAGAGAACTGATAATAAAAATCAAAGGAATCCCATAAGTAATTAAAAGCAATATTCTCAATAATTTATTTAAATCAAAGTCCATTCTAACTCTAATTAATGTGAATAAAGCTGCAATTGATAATATAATCATAGATATAACTCCATAAGTAGTCAAAGCTTTTGTCCTTACTTTAGAAGTTAAATCAATATGGCTATTTATGGACCTAATATATACAAAGGAATCATTCCTATTCTCCCATCTAACTACATTGCCTGAAGCATTTTTCATTTTTATGCCTAGAAAATCTGTAACAGTAGGTCCAATATCAAGATTTGATATAATTCCATGCCTGTTTGTTGTAGATGATGTTAATACACCTTTGTCAATACCGTTTCCCCACAATATAATTGGAGATAATTTACTGCCATTAATTCTTTCCTCCCCACTATTAGGGCTTATTATAAGTAAAAGGGACTGCTCACGAGTAATAGTTTCAATTAACTTTCCTATAAAATCATCAATATCAGACAATATTCTATTTCTCTTTTTTAAGAAAACATCATCAGCAATATTACTTCCTTCGCTGTGAAGCCTAAACAAGTCTCCCGTGTCTATTACTATTAGAGATGCCTTATCCTTTATATCACTAATTTCCTCTAATATAACATTATAATTTGTTTTAAGTCCATATGGATAATCATCATCTAACTCAAGAATGTCATCAACATTTCCATAATCAATTAAACCATTTGAATCCATGGGTATTAAAGAAGCATATCTATACATATAATCTTCAGTATCGCTATTTCCAAATATGGCAGTCTTAAGACCATTTTCATGAAGACTATCTCCCAAAAGACCAATATGAGGAGCATAGCTATTGTCTTCATTCTGATTGTATAATCTACCTAATTCTATATTACCAACGGAATATTCCCCATTTATTTTACCTATTCTATTTTCATAAATTTCCTTGTATTCCCAATTTAGATTATAAAATTGAGAGCTCATATTATTTGCATACGCTTTGCTGGAAGCATTTATGGTAGCGAAGCTTTCTGCTCCAGTATAGCCACTTGTCCCACGTACATTCATTAGCCCAATGCTGGATTCATCTAGTAAATCAATTAAATTGGGCATCTTTTCAATATCCTGTAGAGTAAGCTTATTTACTACAACAATATAAACATTTTTCGATTGTGTTTTCGGTTCTATACCATAAGCAGACTGATATGTAATTATTAGAATAAATACGCAAAGTACAATGGTTGCAAATATTCTAGTTGATTTCAACTAACTATCTCCCCTAAATATTATTTTCCTTTTCCAAGTAGCTACTCAATATTTCCTCCAGAAGTTCATCCCGCTCAATTTTTCTTATTATGCTTCTTGCATCATTATAACTTGTTATATAGGTTGGATCCCCCGATAAGATGTAGCCTATTATTTGATTAATTGGATCGTATCCTTTTTCCTTCAATGCGTTATATACTGTAGTAATTATTTTTTTAACTTCGCTATCACCTTCCTTTGAAGCCTCAAATTTCATCGTTTCATTTAAGTAATTACTCACAATAACACCCCCTATAATATTTATATCATATCTTTTATAGAATATGCAGTGGTAAAATAAATATTAGCTATAAAATAGCTAATATTTATTTTACTTGCTTTTCTAATATAGATGGTACCTCACTTAGAGCTTCATCAACTTTAGATATATCTTTTCCTCCAGCCTGAGCCATATCTGGACGGCCTCCTCCGCCACCGCCAGTTATCTTTGCTACTTCCTTTACTATATTTCCAGCATGAATACCATTCTTTACTAAATCTTTAGTAACCATAGATAAGAAATATATTTTCTCGTTATCCACACTTGCCAATACTATAACTCCTGAACCAATGGAATCCTTTATCTTATCCCCTAAATTCCTTAAACTATTCATATCCATATTTTCTACTTTGTAAGTAATCAAACTTATTCCCTTAACACTTTGCTTTGAACTTAATATTTCATCTGTAATAGATGATGCCATTTTTGATTTTAAGGATTCTATTTCCTTATCCTTTGCCTTTATCTCCTCCATAACATTTTGAACTTTAACATACAGTTCCCTTCTATTAGCTTTCAATAAATGTGAAACTTTGTTAACGTCCTCTTCTAACCCAAGTAGATAGTCATATACTGCTCTACCTGTAATCGCTTCAATTCTTCTCACACCAGCTGCAACACTTGACTCTGATATTATCTTAAACATTCCAATTGTACTTGTATTTTTAACATGGGTACCTCCGCATAGCTCCTTAGAATAGTCTCCCATCTCAACTACTCTTACAATATCTTTATATTTATCCTCGAAAAGGCCAATAGCTCCTAACTCTTGAGCAGACTCAAGGCTAATTTCTACTGTCTTTACATCCAATGCTTCTAATATTCTTTCATTTACCAATTTCTCTACCTGTCTTAACTCTTCCTCTTTTACAGCTTCAAAATGCGTAAAGTCAAACCTCAATCTATCAGGTAATACTAATGAACCTGCTTGATTTACATGTTCACCCAATACATCCTTTAAAGCTCTATGAAGTAAGTGTGTTGCAGAATGGTTTCTCATGATGTCCGTTCTATTCTTATAATCAACCTTTGCTGTTACCTTATCTCCTACGCTTAATGCTCCTGATTGTACTTTCACGTTATGGATTATAATATCTCCTTTTGTATACTGAGTATCAGATACAAATCCCAAAAAGTTTTCATTTTCAATAATACCCTTATCTCCTACCTGACCTCCCCTTTCTGCATAGAAAGGTGTTTTATCAAGTACAATAATTCCTTCAGTTCCTTCTTCTATTGTATCAATAGAATCTCCATCTACTATTATTTCAAGAACTGTTGATTTGGTTTCTAGAGTATCATACCCTTTAAATTCTGTATTAAAACTATCGCTTAACTCGATTATAGCACTATTCTTCCATCCTGAATCAGAATTCTTTTCTCTTGCTTTCCTGGCTCTTATCCTCTGTTCCTCCATATAAGAATTAAATTCATTTTCGTCTACACCTAATCCTCTCTCCTCGAGTATTTCCCTAGTTAAATCCAATGGAAATCCATAGGTGTCATAGAGTTTAAAAGCTTTTTCTCCATCAAGGCAATTTCTATTATTAGAAATCATCTCTTCAATATAGCCATCCAATATTTGCATTCCCTGATGAATTGTCTCCTGGAACTTTTCTTCTTCAGACCTTATTACTCTCTTAATTCTTTCTTCATTTTCCTTCATTTCCGGATACTGAACTTTCCATGAATCAATAACAGATGATGCAATAATATCAAGGAAAGGCTTCTCTATTCCTAATAACTTACCATGCCTTGCAGCCCTTCTTATAAGCCTTCTTAACACATATCCTCTTCCTTCATTACTTGGCAAAACTCCATCAGAAACCAAAAAAGTCATAGCTCTGCTGTGGTCTGTTATAACCCTTATGGATACGTCCCATTTAGAGTTTTCACCATAAGTTTTCCCTGAAACTTTTTCTACAACATTTAATATCTTCTTAACTTCTTTAACTTCAAATATATTATTTGCACCTTCCATTACAGCTGTAATTCTCTCAAGTCCCATACCAGTATCTATGTTTGGATGTTGCAATGGATGATAATTTCCATTCTCATCCTTATCATATTGTGTAAATACCAGATTCCATACTTCTATAAACCTGTCACAATCGCATCCAGGCTTACAGTCCGGTTTCCCACATCCATGTTTTTCTCCTCTGTCAACGTATATTTCAGAGCATGGTCCACATGGACCAACTTCAAGTTCCCAGAAGTTATCTTCTTTCCCTAATCTCACAATTTTCTCCTCAGGTACTCCTATTTCGTTTTTCCAGATATTAAAAGCTTCATCATCTTCTTCATATATTGAAACCCATAAATCCTCTTCTGGTATTTCCAATTTTTGTGTTAAAAATTCCCATGCCCAATTTATTGCTTCTCTTTTGAAATAATTGCCAAAAGAGAAATTACCCAGCATTTCAAAAAAAGTTGCATGCCTATCAGTTTTTCCTACATTGTCAATATCTGCTGTTCTTATACATTTCTGACAAGTTGTAACCCTTTCTTTTGGAGGAGTTTTTTCACCAGTAAAATATGGTTTTAAAGGTGCCATACCTGCATTTATCAATAAGAGGCTCCTGTCATTTTTGGGAACCAGTGAAAAGCTAGGTAGAACCAAATGTTCTTTTCCTTTAAAGAATTCCAAAAACTCTTTTCTTATCTCATGTAAACCAATGTTCTTCATAATCATACACCTCTTATGCTAGTTTTTAAAAAAATTCGTCCCTTCTTCCAAGGGACGATAACCCACGATATAGCTATATTTGGATTATAATTTAAAGATATTTATTTGTCAACATAGTATATTTCTCTACTTGTTAACAAGATTTCTCTTTCGTGTTTTGTCTATCAAAAATCCCATTAAAATTTTTATTATAGCTACTGCAGGAACAGAAAAAATCATCCCCATTACTCCAAACATACCTCCTGCAATTATCAAAGACAATAGTACTGTAATAGGATGAAGGCCTATACTGTCACCTATTATTTTTGGTGCCAATACATTATTTTCAACCCACTGAATTACTACAAAAGCTACTCCTATCCAGAAACCTTTCACTGGGCTGTCTAATAAAGCAAATATAACAGCAGGAATAAATCCTAAGAAAGGACCAAAGTAAGGTATTATATCAGCTATACCTGTTATTAAGCCAATTACTATTGCAAAATTAACGTTTAGTATCAAGAGCAAAATAGTAGTAGCAATTCCCACATAAACCGCTAAAATCAGCCTTCCTCTTATAAACTGGCCTAAAGCCCTATCTATTTGCAATAATAGTTCCTTTGCATCCTGCCTCTTTGACTTGGGTATTGTCAAAAAAAGAATATTCTTAAAATAGTCCTTATCTCTTAAAAAATAAAATGTCAGGATAGGTGCTAGTATAAAGCTTATTATTTTACTAAATGCTCCTGCCAACCCATCTATAAATCTGCTTATATTATTTACTAATATCCCCTGAAGTTTATCTATATTTTGAAATACTACTTCTTCTATGCTTTTCATTATAGGCGGTATATAATCTACCCTTGAGTAATATTTATCGTATAAGTTATTTAGAAATTCGCTTATTTCTTTTATATATGTAGGTGTTACTGCCAAAAGACCCCCTAATTCCTTTCCTAACCTTGGAATTATGGAAAATGAAATCGCAAACACTGTTCCTAAAATTACAATGTATAAAAAAAGAATACCCAAGGTTCTTTTTATATTATATTTTTCAAAATAATCGACTATGGGGTTAAATAAATAGGCTAGAATAATTGATACTATTATTGTAAGCAATGTATCTTGCAATATCGTAAACTTTTGAGATAACTGATAGAATATATAAATAAATAATATAATTGCAATAATGGGTACTTCCCTTTTTCTTGTTATTCTTATTCTTCTAGTGCTATCAACAAATCTGTTACCAATATGAATTAAATAATATATGACTAGTATTAGCAATATAAATACCAATATTATTAAATTTCTTATTAATAAAGATGATTGAATACCCATAGTACTTGTCTCCATTTTCCATATTTGATAAGCAGCTTAGCTGCCTATCCCCATAATGAACTCATTCCATTCATTAAAGTTGCCTTTGCCCTTTTTGCAGTTTTCATAATCTTTTTCTTTGGAATGTTATTCATTACCTTTGAACCAACTACCATTCCTAGAGATATTCCAAGGACACTGCCTAAAAATGCTCCATTTTTGAATCCATTGTTATTCAATTACATCCTCTCCTTTACTATTATATATATTATTGTTTCACCTGGAACATAATTAATTCCTAATATTTATTTACATCATTAGATATTATTGTAAACTAGACAAAAATATTACTTGGTACATATATATACTGCTCATTTATACTAATAGTATCAATAAGAGGAATATAATTTCTTCCATTTAATATGTCTTCAAATATCCCTTCGGAAATTATAAAACCATCAACTTTTCCATCTTTTCTATTTATGATAACATCCCTTAAAAAACCTACACATTCTCCATCCTCATTTCTAATTTCCTTATTAATAAGCTTACATCCTTCTATTGTGTTTTCAATATACCTATCCATTCTATTATTAATTACATCTAGTTTCTTTGTAAATAAAGCTTTATTATCTTTTTTAAAATATACTCCATTATAATCAATAATAAACTTATTTTTGATCAATTTGTTGTTTCTTACTATCAGAAATTCTACTCTTCTATAGTCTTCAGAATATAATACATCTTTTATGGTGCCAATTGGTTGATTTGAATTTTGATCTATTACCTTTAAAGTGATTAATTGATTATACCTTATCACATTTATACCTCTTTTCCTTATCTTATAAATTTATTTTTTCTTGTTAAATATAAATTTATTAATTCAAATTTATCCAATTGGCATTTTCATAAAAGAAGTATGTCTATACACTATTAATGTTCGTGAACATCTTCATCTGGATTAAAATCTTCTAATCCTTTTATTTCAATATTGTTCTTTTTAGAATAATCTAATAATGCTGCTTTGATAGCTTGTTCAGCCAATACAGAACAATGCATTTTAATTGGTGGTAGTCCATCCAACGCTTCAGCAACAGCCTTATTTGTAACATTCATTGCTTCTTCAATTGTCTTTCCTTTGATCATCTCTGTAGCCATACTGGAAGAAGCAATAGCTGACCCGCATCCAAATGTTTTAAACTTAGCATCTACTATTACTCCATCTTCTATTTTTAAATACATCTTCATTATATCTCCACAACGTGGATTGCCAACTTCTCCAACTCCATCTGCATTTTCTATTTCTCCTACATTTCTTGGATTTCTAAAATGATCTAAAACTTTTTCTGAATACATCTACTTTCCCTCCTTAACCTTTTCATATAAAGGTGACATTGCTCTTAATCTAGATACTATTTCTACAAGCTTATCCACCACGTAATCAACTTCTTCTTCTGTATTGAAATCTCCTAAGGATAACCTTAATGAACCATGAGCTATTTCATGGGGTAGCCCTATTGCCAATAATACATGTGAAGGTTCCAATGAACCTGATGTACATGCTGAACCACTTGAAGCAGCAATTCCTTCCATATCAAGGCTTAACAATAATGACTCTCCTTCAATAAACTCAAAACACACATTAACGTTTCCTGGTAGCCTGTTTGTTGGGTGTCCATTGAGTCTCACATAATCAATTCTATCTAGTATTTTATTTATCAATCTATCTCTTAATTTTATAAGTCTAGCATTGCTTTCTTCTAAATTATCATATGCCAGCTCTATAGCTTTTCCCATTCCTACTATGCCTGGTACATTTTCTGTTCCTGCTCTTCTATTTCTTTCCTGTGCTCCTCCAGTAATAAGAGGATCTATCTTAACACCTTTCCTAATATACAATACTCCAATTCCCTTTGGACCATAGAATTTATGAGCTGACATGGATAATAGATCTATATTTAAATCATTAACATCTATCTTAACATGTCCTATAGCTTGAACTGCATCTGTGTGGAAATATATTCCCTTTTCCTTAGCAATCTGTCCAATTTCCTTAATTGGCTGTATAGTTCCTATTTCATTGTTTGCAAACATAATAGAAATCAGTATAGTATCATCTGTTATAGAATTTTTCAACTGTTCTAAGTCTACAGTACCATACTTATCAACATCTAAATAGGTGACTCTAAATCCTTCCTTCTCTAGATATTGACAAGTATGTAATATAGCATGATGCTCTATCTTACTAGTAATTATATGGTTACCTTTTTTTCTGTTTGCAAAAGCAATTCCCTTCAATGCCCAGTTATCAGATTCTGAACCACCAGCAGTAAAAAAGATTTCATTTGCATTTGCACCTATAGCTTTTGCTATTTTTTCCCTAGCTACTTCAACAGCATTTTTTGACTTGCCTCCAAGAGCATAAATACTAGATGGGTTACCATAATTAATACTGAAATAAGGTAACATTTCATCTAATACTTCCTGCTTAACCTGAGTTGTAGCAGAATTATCCATATAAATATACTTATTCATATAAAGACCTCCCAATCCATTAATTTATTTTTCCATAACCTTTTGTTCATTTAACATATCTTGTAGTGTTATGGAATCAATAACACTGTTTATGCTATCCTTTATCCTCATCCACACAAGCTTTGTGACACAACTTTCTTCCTTATCACAGCTTACAGTATTGCCTATAACGCATTCTGCAGGTGCCATGTCACCTTCAAGCACTCGTAATATATTTCCAACAGTAATCTTTTCTGGGTGTTTGGCTAACATGTATCCACCTTGTGCTCCTCTTACACTCTTGATTAAGCCATCCTTTCTCAATGCTGAAAAAAGTTGTTCTAAGTAATTTTCAGAAAGCTCCTGCTGACTTGCTATAACATTTAAAGGTATTGGACCTTCTCCATAGTGCAAAGCAAGTTGAAACATAGCCTTCAATCCATATCTTCCTCTTGTTGAAAGCCTCAAATTCAACACCTCTTCTTAATTCCAACTAAATTACTAGGTATTCCTATTCAAGTATATTATACCCTAGTAATTTTGTCAACATTCAAGGTTTTTTACTTTATCTATTTTATATTTTTAAATATTTTTACACTTTTTAAAATAAAAAAGGAGCCTAAGCCCCTCATATTAATCATTCCCAAAAATATCCCCATATTGAAGTGGGAAGAATAATGGGAAAGGATGTTTATCAAAGTCTTTGCAAATATCATCTTGTATAAAATCTTGGCATGGTGGTGGTTCAGGGCAGAATCCAAATGTAGGTATTAAAAGCTGCACCTTGCCTACTACTTTTATAATTATAAATACCCCTACAGCAAAAATTACTCTGTTTTCAGTAACTACTGGTTGACCCAACACCTTAGAACTAGTTTCTATGATAATATCGAATTGAAACTCATCTCTTGCCTCAGGCATAAACACTATAATATCTTTAAATATATCTGGTAAATTACCCTCTATTATTGTTCCATCTGTCAGAATTACTTGATATGGTATTCTTATTGCAAATCTAGCTCTTTTAAAATTTGGTTTATTAGGTATGTTATCTATTCTCAGTGTGTCAGGTACAATAAATCCCGCTTGAAACCTTATAGAGCCAAAAGTTCCTGTACCTATTTCTGCTTCTATGGCTGTGAAACATTCTCTACATTGGTATTGTGCATATACTTTATCTACTATTACACAATCCACTTCTCTTATATTATTTAAATCAAATACTATCTTTTCGTCTGAATCATAAAGATTTGGATTATTTGTCATTTTTTTCACTCCTTTTATTTAATAAAATCATTTCTACTTTCATATTATGAAATATATGAAGAATTGTGATTTTTGTTTATAAATAAGGAGGATATAAATGAAAAAAAATTATGGTACAACAGAAAATATTTTTATTAATGACTCGCAAAACCAATCCTTTGTATTTTTTAAAGACGATAATAATAACTTAATATTCAACCAAGTCAATACAGAAGATAGTTCAACAATAATAGATAAAAAAGTATTAGACTTTTCCGCTACTATAGATGAAAACAACAAATTACATTTGCTTTATCTACGCAAAAGAGGTGAACTAATATATTGCATATATTCAGAAAAATCCTGGCAGAAGAAGTTAATTGGAAGGTTTGATATTCATTCTAATAAATACAAGTATTTAACCCTTTTTGTGCACAAAAATACAATAAACATTCTTTATGTTTCAGCTAATTTAATAAACTTAAATCTATGGACTATCGAACACATAATAAAAGTCAATGATAGCTGGCAAAAAATAATTGTAGCTAATATTTTTTCAGAAAAAGCAATCGATCCCTTTTATATCGATAGCGATGAATTTGGAAATATATACTTAGTTTATAGTGGAAAAGAATATAATAACTATAATATTTACTACTTATTTTTTAATGCATTTACTAAAAGATGGACTAATAATCCTACTAAAATTTCATCATCTGTAGCTAATAATATTCTCCCTTATATATTTACTGATTCTCAAAACAACGTACATATACTATGGTATAGTTCAGATAATGGAGATTACCTCCTTAACTATAAGCGCTATTCCTCTATTGGAGATAGCAAATTCCAATGGAAAGAAATTAGCTTACCACAAATTTTAGGAAATAACTACCACGCCATTATGTTTGAAAAAAGTAATAAATTAAATATAATATACATTTCACAGGAAGAAATTTTTAATCTTGTTTCAAATGACTATGGTAATACCTGGTATATAGATAATAAAGCTCTTATTGAAAACTATCCCATTTATTTAATAAGATATTACAGCCTTTCATCAAACAAGCCCCAAGATAAAATAAATCATTGTTTTGGATATATGAATAATGGAAATATTTCTTTCTATCTTCATAATATCCATGAAAACCCAAAAGAAAACTCTAGTGAACCTGAAGATATTGACTTTGAAAAAGATAATATTAATACTGATTCACCAAAACATAAAGTCGAATCCACTCCCGATGCTGACTTAAAAGAGTTAGAAAAACTAAAAAAAACTTTATTAGAGATGCAAAATCAATTAAAAACTCTAAAGGAAGACATAGAATTAATAAAAGACAAGCTGCTTGATATTGAAGAAAAATCAAGTAAAAAAGGCTTTCTAAATTTTAGATGGTAGAATAAGTAATTCTCCTTTCTAGCTTAACTTCTATTATATTTCCTAGAAAGGAGAATCATATCACAAATTAAATATTAATCTATATTAGTTGTTAACAGGAGTATGAGCTAAAGTATTATTTAGTTTTGCTAATTAATATCCCTAGCAAAGATCTGAAACTATAGCTGATAGTGTTCCTTGGTTAATATTTATTGCAGCTGCTACTGCTACTGCAGCAGTTGCTTCCACTGTAACTCTGTATACACAACATCTTGATAGACAATCATTATGGTCGCATATACTGAATGCTACTGGTAGTGATGTTCCAGCTATAAGTGCCAATCCTGGAGATACATCAAAGGATTGAATTTCTGTTTCAGGATCATTTCCACAGCGCTTAAATATTCTAAATGTTATAGTCGTATCTACAGCAAGAGCTGCATTCACAGTAATTATAGCAGTAAGATCAAGCTTTATAGTTGGTCTCTTAAAGCATTCTAATCCTGTTATCGATAGATTTCCTAAGTTTCTTTGTGTTACAGTATCGCCTACAGCAACAACAGCTACACCACTTGCTCCAGTTAAATTATTACAATGAAATCCAATATTCTTAGGTTTACAATCTATTGATGAATGATGATCACATTCATGCTTATCACAGTTACAAGGCCTATAGCCTGGCTGATAGTAAACTGCCATAATAACATCCCCTTTCTTTTTAAATATAATTATCTTTGCATTATCATTATATTGAAATGCTTCAAGTTTGGTTACCTTTCTAAGTCCAAATTAATAAAAAAATTCATACTAGAAGGGTATTCTATTATGGCATTTGTTTAGCTTATGAGAACTTAAAAAGCTTTCTTAAATTACTTCATTAATAATTATATTGATAGATATATCTTACTATTTCTTCCAACAATTATCTTAGTGGTTTTTTTCATTTCTTTTTTGCCCATAATTATCGAGCCTTCTCCAATAATTGAAGAATCAATTGGATTCTCTACTCCCCATATATTGCATCCATCCAATATAATAGAATTCTCCAAATTTGATTTTTCGACAATAACTCTATTACCTATCGAAGTATAAGGTCCTATATATGAATTCTTAATTGTGGTACTTTCTCCTATAACAACAGGTCCTCTTAGTGTACTATTATAAATTACAGAGCCTTCTCCAAGAACTACTTTTCCTGAACTATAAGAATCAATTATTTCTCCCATTATATTTTCTTCTATAGAATGTAATATATCAATATTCTGTTCTATTAAATCTGTTGGACTGCTTATTTCTCTCCACCTGCCCTTTAATTTATCATACTCTACTGTATATCCATTTTGTAACAGCCATTTTATAGCATCTATTAATTGATATTTATCACCATTAGATGGCTTTATTTCTTTACAAGCTTTAAATATATCCTTATTAAAAGCATACAACCCAATAACTGCCCAATTGCTAAAGGCCATTTTGGGTCTATCTTCTAAATCTATTATTCTTTCATCTCCAATATATGCTACTTGAAACCTTTCAGGTTTTTCTACTTCCTTAAGTAATATTTTGCAACTTGTTTCTTCATCATCAAATTTTTTTATAAAACTTTCTAAATCAAAATCAAAAAAATTGTCTCCTAAAACCATAATAAATTTTTCTTCTTTAATAAACTTTTCAGCAAACAATAAACTATAGGCTATTCCCTTTGGCTCTGGCTGAATTATATAATAAAAGTCCTCTTTGAAGTAATACCTCAATACCCTTTCAAATATTGGCTTATTAAATTCATTAACTAAAATTGCCAATTCATTTATTCCTGATTTTAATAATAGTTCTATGGTATAGACTAAAATGGGCTTATTTCCTATTGGAATTAACTGTTTTGGAATAGAATAGGTAATAGGATTAAGACTTGAACCTTTTTCTCCGCAGAAAATCACTCCCTTCAATTTCCTACCTCCTTTTGCATTTATCACTTTATAAAAACATTATATGTTTAAAGATTAGAAATAATAATTCTGTAAATAGATATTATTAGAATTGCTCATTTTCATAATTATAAGAGATTAAAAAAGCAGCCTTTCTCAATTGAATATTGAGCTTTGGCTGCTTAATTAATTAATTTTTAATAATTTCGTTGTTTCATGATGTTGTTTAATTTTACTTACCTTTTTATAGTCCTAACTTAACCTTTAGCTTCTCTAACATATCCTTTGTCATAGAATCTAGATCATAATCTGGTTTCCATCCCCACTCTTCTCTAGCAGCAGAATCATCTAATGAATTTGGCCATGATTCTGCAATAGCCTGTCTAACTGGGTCTACATCATAATCCAATTCAAACTCAGGAATAAATTTTCTTATAGATGCTGCAATTTCTTCTGGTTCAAAACTCATTGCAGTAATATTGAATGCATTTCTATGTTTTAACTTAGCTGGGTCTGCTTCCATTAGCTGTACTATTGCTTTAAGTGCATCTGGCATATACATCATATCCATCTTTGTACCCTTAGCTATGAAGCTAGTATACTTCTTACTCTTAAGGGCATCATAATAGATATGTACTGCATAGTCAGTAGTTCCTCCACCTGGTAAAGTTTCATAAGAAATCAATCCAGGAAAACGTACTCCTCTAGTATCTACTCCAAATTTGTGGTAGTAATAATCACATAGCAATTCTCCGGCTACTTTAGTTACTCCATACATTGTATTTGGCCTTTGTATTGTATCTTGAGGAGTTTTATCCTTTGGTGTAGAATCGCCAAAAGCAGCAATAGAGCTAGGTGTAAATACTGAACAGTTTTCTTCTCTTGCTACCTCAAGAACATTATATAGACCATTCATATTTATGTTCCAGGCTTGGTGAGGATTTGCTTCTCCTACAGCAGATAAAATAGCTGCTAAATGGATTATAGTATTAATTTTATGTTTTCTTACTACTTCAGATATTTGCTTTCCATCAGTTACATCCAAAATTTCAAAAACTCCTGATTCCAATAATTTGTCATGTCCTTCTTTAATCCTTCTACTGCTGGCAATAACATTGTCATTGCCATATTCTTTTCTCAGCATCATCGTAAGTTCAGAACCTATTTGTCCTAAGGCTCCTGTAACTAGAATTTTCCTCATTGGTCACACCTCCATAATTAATAAAATTTAAGTGTGTTATAAAACAAGCATCCATTCAGCTATTATTATAACACACTTGTAATAAATTTAACAATAAATTAATAGAAACAAATACCAATTGCTTTTGGTCCTATATGACATCCTATAACAGGACCTAATTCATCAATAAAAATATCAGCATTATTAAATCTCTGCTCAATAGTCTCTTTTAGTTTTTGAGCTTCTATATCATTTAATACATGACAAATACTAATTTTATTTACATTATCAGGAATTCTTTCTACAATATTGCTTACTGCTTTGGACTTACCCCTTACTTTCTCCATTAGTTTAAGTTCTCCATCATTTAACATAATGATAGGTTTAATATTTAGTACATCTCCAATTACAGACTGAACACCTGAAAGCCTTCCACCTCTCTTAAGATACTCTAGCGTGTCAACAGTAAGGTATATGGACATGTCTTTCTTCTTTTTTTCAATATGATTTACTATTTCTTCTCTAGTTTTCCCGCTTTTAACCATATTTATTGCATCTTCAACTAAAAATCTTAAGTTTGAGGCAGCTTGTTCAGAATCTATAATAGTAATTCTTTCATCCTCTAACATATTCCTAGCAAGCATTGCGTTAGAATAAGTCCCACTTAATTTAGAGGATAAAAGTATTACTATTATACTTTCATATCCTTCTTCCAGGGCCTTTGTAAACTCCTCTACAAATTCTCCTGTAGAAGGTTGGGAAGTAGTTGGAAACAGTTTGGTATTAGCTAGCTTATAAAAAAATTCATCAAACTCACCAGGGAACCCTTCACTAAAAGTTACTCCATCAAATGTATAATTGAGCTTGACAACTGAAATATCGTTTCTTTCAGCATATTCTTTTTTTATATAACTAGTAGTATCTGTAATTATCTTTATTTTTTTCATTTATTACCTCCTTAATAATAATAGTTTTGCTATAGTAATCTATAGCAAAACTATTATTTCATATTTTAAACTACTTTACAACTATATTATATATCTTTCCTTTTACAAATATTTCTTTTACTATAGTCTTACCATCTATATGCTTCATTATATTTTCATTCAGTCTTACTTTTTCCTTGGCTTTTTCCTGGTCATCTTCAAGACTTAAGTAAATTGTACCTCTCACCTTTCCATTTACCTGTACTGGCAATTCTATAACTTCATCTTTTGTCTTCTCCTCATCATATTTAGGCCAGGTACTCTGATTTAACATTCCTTCAAATCCTGCAATCTTCCATAGCTCTTCTGTAATATGAGGAGCTACTGGATTTAACAGTATCAAAAATGTTTTAAAATCACCTTTTGTTATCTTACCATAGTCATTGAAATCATTTAATAATGCCATTAATGCTGCAATAGCTGTATTATATTTTAGTGATTCATAATCTTCTGTAACCTTCTTTATTGTCTTATGAATTCTAGTCTCTAATTCTTTGGTATAATTATCGCCTTCCACTATAATATCTTGTAATCTCCATACTCTTTCTAGGAATCTTCTACAGCCCTTAACACCATTTTCAGACCATGGTACACTCTTTTCAAAATCCCCTATAAACATTTCATAGGTTCTTAAAGTATCTGCCCCATATTCCTTAACAATTTCATCAGGATTTACTACATTTCCTCTTGATTTAGACATCTTTTCATTGTTTTCTCCTAATATCATTCCATGGGATGTCCTCTTCATATATGGCTCACTGGTTGGAACAACTCCAATATCATACAGGAATTTATGCCAAAATCTTGAATATAATAGGTGTAGAGTTGTATGCTCCATTCCTCCATTGTACCAATCAACAGGAGACCAATACTCTAGTTCTTCCTTACTTGCAATCTCCTTGCCATTATGTGGATCTATATATCTTAGATAATACCAGGAAGAGCCTGCCCACTGAGGCATCGTATCTGTTTCTCTCCTTGCTTTTCTTCCACATTTTGGGCAGTTTACTTCAACCCATTCTGTTATATTGGCTAGAGGTGATTCACCATTATCTGTAGGCTCGTAATTTTCAACCTCTGGTAGCTTCACTGGCAGTTCTTCTTCTGGTACAGGAACCCATCCGCATTCTTCACAGTAAATCATAGGTATAGGTTCTCCCCAATATCTCTGACGTGAAAATACCCAGTCACGAAGCTTGTAATTGACAGTTTTCCTGCCTAATCCTCTTTCTTCCAGCCACTGGATTATTTTCTTCTTAGCTTCTTCTACCCTTAAACCATTAATAAGTTCAGAATTTACCAGGATACCATCTTCTGTATCTGTATAAGCTTCCTCTTCAACATTTCCACCTTTAACTACCTCTACAATTGGTAAATTAAATTTCTTTGCAAACTCCCAATCTCTTGTATCGTGTCCTGGTACTGCCATTATAGCTCCAGTTCCATAACTCATCAATACATAATCAGAAATCCAAATAGGTATCTCTTTTTGGGTTACTGGGTTTACAGCCTTAATTCCCTTTATCTCTACTCCAGTCTTTTCTTTAGAAAGCTCTGTTCTTTCAAAATCAGACTTTTTGCTAACATATTCCCTATACTTATATAATTCATCTAGATTCGATATTTCATCCTTATATTTTTCAATAAGTGGATGTTCTGGTGCTATAACCATATATGTTGCACCATATAGCGTATCAGGCCTTGTTGTAAATACAGTAAGACTATCCTCTTTACCTGCTATCTTGAACTTGACTTCTGCTCCTTCTGAACGTCCTATCCAGTTAATTTGCTGAGCTTTTATTTTTTCTGCATAGTCAACGGTCTCCAGATCATCAATTAATCTATCTGCATATGCTGTAATCTTCAGCATCCATTGGTTCTTTACCTTTCTAACAACCTCTCCTCCACAGCGTTCACATCTGCCACCAACTACTTCTTCATTAGCTAACCCTACCTTACAGGATGTACACCAGTTAATAGGCATCTCTTGTTTATATGCCAATCCTTTTTCATACAGTTTTAAAAATATCCACTGTGTCCATTTATAGTAGTCTGGGTCTGTTGTATTTATTTCCCTTGACCAGTCAAATGAAAATCCTATGGACTTCATCTGATTCTTAAACCTCTGTACATTTTGTTCTGTTACAATTTTTGGATGTATTTTATTCTTTATGGCATAGTTTTCTGTTGGCAATCCAAAGGCATCCCATCCCATTGGAAACAGTACATTATATCCTTCAAGTCTTCTCTTTCTAGCTACTATATCTAAAGCTGTATAAGGCCTTGGATGGCCTACATGCAATCCCTGACCTGATGGATATGGGAACTCTATTAGAGCATAAAATTTTTTCTTTGTTTTATCATCGCTAGTTTCAAATACTTTCTTTTCATCCCAAATTCTTTGCCATTTTCTTTCTATTTCATTTGGCTTATACTCTTTCATGTAATCTCCTCCTTTATTCTAGAATCCTTTGTAGAATTACATTTAAATTTTTGAACTTTGCTGTTCATAAAAAATAAAACCTTCCGTCTGAATAGAGACGAAAGGTATTTTCCGCGGTACCACTCTAATTGATAGCTTAAGCTATCCTCTCAAATAATAACGGCTTCTACCGGTTAAAGCTACTAAGTTCACTTTAACAACTCAAGGACGAGTTCAGCCATAATTAGTACTGTTTTTCACCATCCAACAGCTCTCTGAAACTAATATCAGGCTTACTACTTCCTTTCACAGTTTATGATAATTTATGATGTATTATAACAAATATATTTGAACAATTCAAGATTTTGTTACTAGAATTCTGCTGATTTTACTGTTCTTGGGAAAGGTATAACATCTCTGATATTTCCCATTCCAGTTAAGTACATAATGGCTCTTTCAAAACCTAGCCCATATCCTGCATGCTTTACTCCACCATATTTTCTCAGCTCTAAATACCACCAGTAATCCTCTTTTTTCATACCCAACTCTGCAATTCTGTTTTCTAGAACATCAAGCCTTTCTTCTCTTTGACTTCCACCGATTATTTCACCAACACCTGGTACAAGTAAGTCCATAGCAGCTACGGTTTTTCCATCATCATTTAATCGCATATAGAATGCTTTAATATCCTTTGGATAATCTATAACAAATACAGGGCCCTTAAACACTTTTTCACAAATATATCTTTCATGTTCAGTCTGTAAATCCGTACCCCATTCTACAGGATATTGAAATTGCTCTTTTGATTTTTTCAATAAATCGATAGCTTCAGTATAGGTTATACATGCAAATTCTGAGTTTACAATGTTTTCTAATCTTTCAATTAAGCCTTTATCTATAAAAGAGTTGAAAAACTTCATCTCTTCTGGTGCATTTTCCATTACATAGCTTATTATATATTTCATCATATCTTCAGCTAAATTTCTGTCATCTGTTAAATCAGCGAAAGCTATTTCTGGTTCAATCATCCAGAATTCAGCAGCATGGCGCGTTGTGTTAGAGTTTTCAGCTCTAAATGTTGGACCAAATGTATATACGTTTCTAAAAGCCAATGCATAAGCTTCTGCTTCAAGCTGTCCACTAACAGTTAAGTTTGTCTCCTTTCCAAAGAAATCTTTTGAATAGTCAACTTTATTATCCTCTGTTAATGGAACATTTGGCAAATCTAATGTTGTAACTCTAAACATTTCTCCTGCACCTTCAGCATCACTTCCAGTTATTATTGGAGTATGGACATATACAAAGTTCCTTTCCTGAAAAAACTTATGTATCGCAAAAGCTGTTAAAGACCTTACTCTAAAGACTGCATTAAAGGTATTGCTTCTTGGTCTTAAATGAGCTATAGTCCTTAAATATTCAAATGTATGTCTTTTTTTCTGCAATGGATAATCCTTTTCAGAATCTGCCTCTAATGCTATTTCCTTAGCATGGATTTCAAAGGCTTGCTTTGCACCCTGGGTTTTAACTAAAGTTCCCCTGACGTAAATGGCACTACTAATTGAATACTTGCTAACTTCTTTGAAATTTTCAATATTTTCGTCAAACACTACCTGTATATTTGAAAAGAAAGTTCCATCATTTACTTCTATAAATCCTATCTTATTTGAAGCTCTTAAAGTTCTAATCCATCCTTCTATTATTACCTCTTTATCAAAAAATTTATCTGGATTTTTATAGATATCTCTTATAACAGTCTTCAAATCAAACACTCCTTTCTAAATATTCCATAAAAAAAACCTTCTATCCTAAAGGGACGAAGGTTCGCGGTACCACCCTAATTGCTAAAATAGCCACTCAACTACACAATATGTGTATAAATAGATAACGGTATTAACCGTCTAAGCCTACTTTAATTTCGGTTAGAAACTCAAGGATGTTCTTCAATATAAGCATCGTACCAGGTTTTCACTATCCCTGGCTCACTGTAACTACATCTTATACCTACTCTTCCTATCATAGTTAATATAAACTTTATTTTATTATAATTATATCATTCATATTTGTCAAATAATTTAGTCATATGTTCTTTAATTTTCTTTTCATAACCATTATCACTTGGAATATAGTATTTAACATCCTTGAATTCATCAGGTAGATACTGCTGTTTAACGTAGGAACCTTCATAATCATGGGGGTACTTATACCCTATTCCATGTCCAAGATTTACTGCCCCTTTGTAAGATGCATCCTTTAGATGAGATGGAACTTTTCCTATTGGTTTATTTCGTATATCATCTAATGCCTTATCTATGCCTACATAGCAGGCGTTGCTTTTAGGTGCACAAGCAACATAACAAGCTGCTTGCGCAAGAACTATTCTCCCTTCAGGCATTCCTATTGCATTTACTGCATTAAAGGCTGAAACTGCAATATTTAAAGCCTGTGGATCTGCATTTCCTACATCTTCAGATGCACATATGATTATTCTTCTAGCTATAAACTTTGGATCTTCTCCTGCTTCTATCATCTTTGCCAACCAATATAAAGCTGCATCTGGATCAGAACCTCTCATGCTCTTTATAAAAGCAGATATTGTATCATAATGCTCGTCTGAGGATTTATCGTATTTAGCAGTTTTTACTAATAGTGATTCTTTTATTGTATCCAAATGAATATTAATTATACCTTTTTCATCTGTTGGAGTAGATAACACTGCAATTTCTAATGAATTAAGGGCAATTCTTCCATCGCCATCAGAAATGCTTATAAGATAATCCATGGACTCTTCATCAATATTAACTTTATATTTTCCTAGGCCTTTTGTCTCATCCTTAAGAGCTCTTTCTATTAAAATTCTTATTTCATTCCTATTAAGTGTATATAATGGTATAACCATCATTCTGGACAACAGAGATTTATTTACTTCAAAATATGGATTTTCAGTAGTAGCACCAATAAGAATTACTATGCCTCTTTCAACAAAAGGTAGCAAAGCATCCTGTTGAGCTTTATTAAATCTATGAATTTCATCTATGAATAAAATAGTCCTTCTACTATATAATTTTAGTTCTTCTTCAGCTTTACTAATAATCTCTCTAAGCTCCTTTACACCAGATGTTACTGCTGAAAGCTTTTCAAAATTCTTATGAGTTGAATTTGCTATTATCATTGCTAAAGTAGTTTTTCCAACTCCTGGTGGACCGTATAGTATCATAGAGCTGATCCTGTCTGCCTTTATAGCTCTCCACAAAAATTTTCCCTTTCCAATAACATGGGATTGCCCAACAAATTCATCAATAATCTTAGGCCTCATCCTATCTGCTAAAGGAGCTTCCCTATTTAATTGGTTTTCCATATTTAAAGTAAATAAATTCATACTATCACCTATTTTTCACTTATAGATAAATAACCATTAATAACAAACAGGAAAGTTCTCATACGAAAGTACTGTAAAGAGAACTTCCCTAAATAAGCTTTAACAAAACTTTCTTTACCCTTATGAACTTTACTTTTAAAATAAACTATAAAACTTTATTAAGTAATACTATGACCGTAGTTAAATAGAAGTTGTTTATATAATATAATATATCAATAAATTTTAGCAGTCAATAATAGATAATACTAATATAATAACAGCAATCTGCCATTAAATCATTACCTTTTTTACATACTCACTTGTCATAGCCCTCAGTATTCCACCATATGTTAATTTAAATCTAATCTTATCTCCAACTTTATAATCTATTCTACTGTCAGTTCCATCCAATATTAAATGGTCGCTACTACCTCCCAATACACTAATTCCTTCATCAATAGGTATTATGCTATCAAACTCAATATCCTGCTTTCCTATAGCGCAAATAATTCTCTTTCTTATTCCTTTATCTACAAAAGTAGGAACTTTTCCAAAAGCATCCCTTCCTATTTCGCCAATTGGAACTGAAGGTTTTTCCTTAATTTCAATAATCTCCACAACTAATTGAAATGCATCATTATAAGTATTATCAATCCTGTTTCCAAAAGCAGTTTCTCCACCTAAAATAATTGATTCACCAAGTCTTAGCAAATTTATACCGTCTACTTTTTTATTGTCTATTAACAGGTGTAAACTGCTTGAATTTCCACCAGAAACAAACTCTAAATCTAAATTATAATTCTCTTTTATTTTATTGGCTAAAGTTACCAATCTATTTAGATTATCTTCTTTTGGTATTACTCCTCCATAGCATGTTAGATTAGTTCCTAGGCCAATTATTTTTATACCTTCCAGTTCCATTATTTTATCAATATCCTTAAATAAATCCTCTTCTTTAAAATATCCTTCCCTTAAGTCGCCTAAATCAAACATGAGAATTATTTTATGTGTAATTCCTCTTTCAATCGAAGCCTTTGACAGTGCCTTGATAGTCTCCAGCTCTGAATTCAGTGATATATCAGCATATTCAACAACTGCTTCTGCTTCACTTATCATAGGTAGCCTTAGCAGAATCTTTGGTATCTTTATATCTTTTAATCTAATAAGATTTTCTATTCTTGAATCGGCTAAAAATTTTACTCCACCTTCAACAAATGATCTAGCTATATCTGGATGCCCACAAAATGACTTTGTAACTCCTGCAACTTCAATTCCATATTTTTTGCATAAGCTTACTAAAACTTCAGCATTATGTTTTATCTTTTTTAAATCTACTTCTATCATAGGATAATACATATTTTAGCCTCCTTTAAGGTTAACATAATATTACAGGCGTCCATAGGACGCCTTATTTGTTAGCCATTAACACATTCTTAAGCTTTCCTTCAAAAGCTTTAATGCAGCTAAAGGATAATTCTTCGACATAACTCCTAATGAAGCCATTATATAGTAATTATCTATTAATATTTCTGCTTCCTTATTTGGTAAAAGCTCATTTCCTTTGTTTGACAAAGCTATTTCCTTTAGCATATTTACTCTGTTAGGCAATCTGGTTAATGCACCACCAGTTCCTATTATATATTTAATATTTGTTAAATCCTTTCCTTCAGCTAATGTTTTTTTACCACCAGGTCCGTATAAATGTCTTAAGCGTCCGGAATGCCTCTTAACAGCTGTTAATAATGCATGTAGTGTTAATTCTTCAGTAAATTTTATATCCATGTCTGTTGTTGGAATTGGTGCATGACTATTAATAATTGACTCCAGTTCCTCCATTGATACATCCAGTTCTTTAGCTAGTTCCTCTTTCCCTATTAATTCAACTATATTTTGCATATTTACATAGACGCCCAGGTCTCCTTCAACAGTTCTTTTTGCTGTAGGCTCTGGGTTTATTAGCATCCTTGTTATTTCTTCACTGCCTTCAGTTACTGAGTGGACATCTGTAGTAGCTCCTCCAACATCTATTACAACTAAATCGCCTATATCTTCATAAAGAAGTTTAGCTGCTTCCATTACAGCTCCAGGAGTTGGTATTATTGGACCATTTACCATTTCTCTTACCTTTTTCATGCCTGGTGCATGTATTATATGCTTTTCAAATACATCTTGTATTACTCTTCTTGTTGGTTCTATGTTTAACTCGTCAATCTTTGGATATACATTTTCTACGATATACAGTTCAGTTCTTTTTCCTTCAAATAGCTCTTTTACTTCTTCATGGTTTTCCACGTTTCCAGCATATATTACTGGGATTTCCAAATCCAATTCTGCAATCAATTCAGAATTGTATAATGCTGTATCTCTTTCTCCGTAATCTACACCGCCTGCTATTAGTATTATATTAGGCTTTATTTCTTGTATCTTTTTTAAATCAGATTTTCTTAATTTTCCTGCAGTTATATATTTTATATTTGCTCCTGCACCTAAGGCAGCTTCCTTTGCTGCTTTAACAGTCATATCATAGACTAGCCCATGAACTGTCATCTTAAGTCCACCAGCTGCACTGCTGGTAGCAATTAAATCATTGTATTCAATACTATTAACATTTAAATTATTCGTCAAATCATTTATTGCATTTCTAAGCCCAACATTTACATCCCCTTCAAGGACAGTGGTGGGGGCTTGACCCTGCCCTAAAAACTTAGGGCTAGGGTCATTTATACCATCAAAAGCATTTACAACAGTTGTGGTACTGCCTATTTCAGCAACCAACACATCAATTTTCATTTCGCATCTCTCTTCTCTTTTGTACTAAGAAAGTTGCTACATGTGCTCCTTTTGTGCCTCTTCCGAAACCAGCATCTACTCCACTGGCTACAGCCAGTTCATTAGATACTTGAGTTCCACCTACAACAAGCATTACCCTATCTCTAATACCTTTTTCTATACAAAGCTCATGTAATTTCTTCATATTCTTATAGTGAATATCATCATGGCTTATTATTGTTGAAGCAAGTATTGCATCTGCATTTAATTCAATTGCAGCATCAACTAGTTTTTCAACTGGTACAGATGTACCTAAATAATGGCATTCAATACCATATTTTTCAATTCCACCATGTTTAATATCTATAATTTCTCTCAATCCTACAGAGTGTTCATCTTCTCCAACTGTTGCAGCAACAATCTTCATTGGATGAGCCTCTATTTCAGCTCTGATTTCATCATCTGATAGTATAACTGGTTTTGGTGGAATAACAAGTTTAGATGTGTCTATAGTAAATGGTACTTTACCTTTAACTTCTACCCTTGTTCCTTCCGCTTCTTGCATAATTTCCTTATGGATTACTTCTACATCTACCAATCCAAGTTTCTTACCTATTTCAATTGCTGCAAATTCAGCAACTCTTTCTTCTGCTGGCAAGAACATTGTAAAGAATATAACTCCATCTCCAGCCCATTCCATTTCTGGTTTTAGAAGTGTTGTTCCTCTTAGTTCCTTTGTTTCTTCAAGTCTTACATTAACATTGTCATTTTCATCTAATTCATCTATATATATAATCTTGTCTGGATCTTCAAAAGTACATCCACCTATTAGCTTAGATGGGTTATCTACTGCACTTTCATCATATTGAGCAACGTTATTATATCCAAATACAGCAGTAACTGGTGCCATATAGTCTTTGTCTCTTTCTACTACTGTTCCAGCACCTACACCACCATCAATCTTTCTTGCGATACCGTCTCCATTTCTTTCAGGATAGTATCCTGAATCAACAAAGAATCCTTCTTCAACAGCTTTGAAGTATCCTCCAACTTCAAGTATTTCTTCCATAAATAGAACTGCTCTTTCTTTTAGTTCTCTAACTCTGTCAGCAAGTTCTCCCTTATCTCTCTTTATCTCTACCATTTCTTTTAATCCATCCATACCTGCTAGAGCTTGTTTTGCGGTATCTACTGCTTCGATATTATAAATATGCCATGGAACGTTTCTTCCTTCGTCTGGTGTTATGGTTGATTGAATATCTGCACTAGTCAATTCTGATATTAATAAGTTTAATACATGGGTTACAGTTGCTTCTCTTGTAGAGGATTCCATGTATTTTGTATTCATTTGAGCACGCATTCTGTATTCCTTGAATAACTCCCTTAATGCTACAGCATAAGGTAAGTCTAATCTCATACATGGTGCTGGTGGTGCTGTTGGTGGTACAGTTGAAAGGCATATGTTTTCCTTTTTCATTCCCACTTTAACTGAAAAGATACTATTAATAGCATGCTGAACCATTAATTCAGGCATTACCTTCCATGCTTCCCTAGCAGTTGCATTGGCATTATGTGCACCATCTATTTGTGCCATATCTGCCCAAGCCATTACCTTCTTTGCACTTGCAGCATCAACAAAGGATCTTACCATGTTGATATTTCTGTACAAAACATTGTACTGTGGATCCTGATGAGCTCCATTAACACCTTCTTCAGCAAACATAACAGCTATTTCAGGTCCAGCAACTCCACTTACATAGGAGTGATAGTTAATTGGTCTTCCTACTTCATCTTCAATTAGGTCTAAAGCTTTTCTTTGAGCACGTACTTGCTTTCTTGTTACAGGAATTCCTCCAACACCTTGTGGAGTACCTTCTATTAATCCATCAAAATGGCTTTGACCAGCTGTTCTAATAACCATAATGTGGTCAGCACCATGCCATGCAGCCATTCTCATTCTTCTAATATCATCTTCAAATCTACCTGAAGCAATTTCTGTTGTAATGACTGGCTGTGGTTGTGGATCTATATTATCAAAGTACTTTGCTGCTGGTAGAGGTTGGCTATTCTTTAAATTTTCTGTCATCTCATAGTATTCAAACTTACCAATCTTCCTCTTTTCTCCAGCTCCCTTTCTCCAAGTCCAACCACGTCTTCTAGGTCTATATTTGTCTAAATCCTTTAATATATATTCAATATCTAATTTTTCATTTTGTTTTAATTCCATTATCTCTCACCTCCCTTAAAAACTTCGACAACATAATCCCACATTTCTCCATTGGCAAGCTTCAATCCTGCTTCTCTTATACTTAAGTTCTTATCTCTTGATAATCTATAAACTAAATGTCCTGCACCTTTTCCTAATAGACCTCTATCAACTGCTCCATCTACAATAGCTTTTGCTTCTATGCTTGAAAATCCCATTCTAAGTAGCACTGATCTCTCTATTGATGGAGTTGTATTCTTATATGCTAAATCTATCATTGGCTCAACTATTTTTTCAGCTAACTGCCAAAATCTCTGTTCCAGTTCTGCATCTGTAAGGTTTGCAAGATGCTTTCTTCTCTCTTGAAAATCATCTGCCCTCTTCATTAACATCACTCCTCTCTATTAGTATTGAACTCCTATCTCATTAAGAGTTTCTTTTACAAATTCTATACTTGATTTTGTATCTTCTGCTAAGAACTTAATATCTTCATCTGAAACTTTTTCTACATTGTTATTATTGATACAGTTCTTGATATAAGACTTTCTCAGTTTATTTACATCCAACTCAGACTTCTTAATATAGCTTGGATCCTTTGGTAATATTATGTTCTTTCCTGGAGTTTCTTCAGTTGGATCCCCAATTAATATTTCAATTCCGTTTTCTCTAGCAAATGTTAGCTGTGGTTGAATGTGTTTGCCTGCTCCAGTATACTCTGTTTCCTGTACTACTATGATTTGATCTTCATCCATTTCTTGAGCAAGAGCAAACGCTGCTGCTAATGATGTACATCCTGCAGGTCCTCTTTCAATACCTTCCAATTGTGCCAAAGCTTCAGTCATATAGAATACTGTACCTTGGTTTACAGTCACATATCTATCCATATATCTTAATGGTCTAGCTGCTGACCTTGGAACATCAGATCTATCTGGCCATGTAGCAAATGGAATACCAAATCCTGTATGACCTGTTGTAAATGATTTTCTATTAAACTGAATATCACTTGCCATGTGCAATCCGCTTAAGTCAACACTAGCTCCTATAATTTTACTTTGTGCACCTGCTTTTAAAAGACCTCTAGCAGTACCTGTCAAGTTTCCACCACCAGCATTTGTTACTACTACTGCATCAGGGTCTTTTCCTTCTCTTTCTCTAAATTGCATAGCCAATTCATAACCTAATGTTTCAACACCAGCTATTCCAAATGGAGTATATAATGAAGCATTAAAGTATCCTGTTTCTTCCAATAAGATTAAGAAAGTATAGAATAGTTCTGGACCAACTGTTAATTGCAAAACTTCAGCTCCAAAAGCTTCACATTTTCTTGCTTTTTCTATTATTTCTGGTTGACCTATTCCTCTTGAATCATAACATTCTTGAACAACTATGCACTTTAATCCTCTCATTGCAGCTTGGCTTGCAACAGCAGCTCCATAGTTACCACTAGTAGCAGCTATAACACCTTTGTACCCTAATTTTTGGGCATGATAACATGATGTTGCAGCTCTTCTAGCTTTGAAGCTTCCAGAAGGATTTGCAGCTTCATCTTTAACAAATATCCTTGCTCCTTTTCCCTTTGGTGCAATTTTTCTTGCAAGCTTAGTTAGGTTTTTTAGTTCCAATAGTGGAGTATTGCCTACACCAGTTTCGCTTTGAATCTTCTGTATTTCCTGTAAGCTATACCCTGTTTCTCTCATCATTCTTTCATAATCAAAAGCTATACCGCCTGATTCAAATTTATCAAAATCAATTCCTATGGCTTTTCTCATTATTTCGCCTTTTCTTGCCATTACAGCTTCATAACTCATATCTCTTGCCATCTTATTCACCGTCCTCTGCTAACATGTTTCTCAACTGTCTACCTATGAATAACAGCTCTGGAACTACTTTTCCAAAATTATGTTTCCAATATGGATTAACTTCTACTAATGTTCCTTTAGCTTTTCTTCCTATATAAGTCTCAACTTCAACTTCATCACCAATATTAGCCTCATCATTTAAAAGAAATCCTTTATCCCACATTTCTAGAGGCACTTTTTGAGTATCCTCTGGTAGATGTGGAGACCTTTCTTCGGGTTTCAAAACTATATTGTGTATTCTTACCCAATCGCCTTTCTTTGCGTCCATTTCTATCTTCCTCTCCTTTAGTATTTTAAGAATACTATCATAATCGAAAATCGATTATGATAGTATTATCATTTTATATAGTAATTAAATTAGTCTTCAATTAACTCTCTCATATCTCCCATTATTGCTCTTGGTACTGGAAGATCTATCATAGTCTTTAATCCTGGTTTTGCATTAATTACATGAGGAATCATGTTAACAGTCATAGCAATTGTTCCAATTCCTCCAGGAACTTCTGGTTTTATTTGCATATTGATATTTGGTTTTCCTGTGATTGTAATATAGTCTCCTGTATCTACACCTTCTAATTGAGGTTCAACTTGTTGTGGGTGAACCATTTCAATCTTTAATTCATCATCTACATAGCCAAATCCTAACATTCTACATCCAGCTACATCTCCTGGTTGTACTTCTGCATATGGAGCTTTTCTATATACATTTGATACTATAGCTTCCTTAGTTTGTTCAACTTTTTTGCTTAACTTCCATCCTAATGCATCAGCTATCATATTTACTGATTCTGGGAAACCTACATGTCCTGCTAAAGTACCCTCTTTAACTCTTCTATTGAATTCTTCAACACTTATTCCAACACCTTGTTCATGCATTACAGCAGGTCCAAATGGAGATAAGTTGTTAACTCTTTCAGCCTTAATATGATCTACATATTCACAAGCGCCAGTAAGAGTAATTACAAGTAGATCCATCATTAATCCTGGATTTATACCAGTACCTAATACTGTTACTCCGTTTTCCTTAGCAATTCTATCCAGTTCCTTTGCCAATTCAGGTTCTTGAGCTTGTGGATAAGCCATTTCTTCAGCAGTTGATACTACATTTATTTTCCTTTCAAGGCAATATTTTATCTTATCAAATGCATTCCTAGTAAATGAGTCAGTTGCTAATACTACTACGTCAGCTGCTCCTTCTTTTATTACATCTTCATAGGAACCAGTTATAACATCTGGTCTGTCTCCTCTTTCTACATCTAAGAAGTCATACATTGATTTTCCTATTTTATTTCCTCTTACAACTGCTCCAACAACTTCTACACCTTTTTTGTTCAAAAGCATTTCTACTATGCCTTTGCCCATTGCTCCTAAACCCCAAACTATTACTTTTACATTTTCCTTTCTCATAAATTACACCTCCAAATAAATTTTGTTTACATTCACATAATATATGCAATTATCTTGCCAACTTTTTTTAATTATATTTTTGTCAAAAAATCTGTTGATTTTAATATTCCTCTTGGACTATTAAAATATTAGCTATTAAAAAAGCAAAATAATTTGCATAATCATGCAAATCATTTTGCTTTTATTGAATATTTTTTTAATTTATGTTGGAGAGTTTGCCTTTTTATTCCTAATTTTTTTGCGGTTTGTGATATATTATATCTATTCTCTTTCAAATTTCCCAATATTATTTTCTTTTCAATATCTTCCAAATAATAGGGCAAAGGCTTGTTTACTTTAAATTTCTCATCATCAGTAGTATCATCATTTGAAAATATATTTGAGCATGTAATAAAATCATCTTCCATAAGATACCTTCTATCGGACGGTGCATAATTCATTGCAGATTCTATACTGTTCTCCAGTTCTCTAACATTTCCAGGCCAGGAATAGTTATGAAATGCCTCCAAAACTCTATCACTTATCCCTAATATATTCCTGTTTAGTATATAATTATACTTATTTATAAAATGGTTTGCCAATAGTTCAATATCATCTTTTCGTTCTCTTAAAGGAGGAATCCTTAAGTATACTACATTCAGACGATAATATAAGTCCTTTCTAATTCTACCATTCTCAATGCTTACTAATGGATCTTCATTAGTAGTCGCAATTATCTTAACATCTATAGGTATATCCTTAACTCCTCCAATACGTCTAATATATCCTTCCTGCAATACTCTCAAAAGCTTTGCTTGAAGACCGTGAGACATTGAATTTATTTCATCTAATAAAAGTGTTCCTCCATTTGCCTGTTCAAATATACCTTCCCTTTCTACGGCTCCTGTAAAGCCACCTTTATCTGTACCAAATAAAATTCCTTCCAATAATGTCTCTGGTATTGCTGCACAATTTTGTGCTATAAAATGCTTGTCCTTTCTATCGCCACTATAATGAATACTTTGTGCAAACAGTTCCTTACCAGTTCCAGTTTCTCCGTATATTAAAACTGAAGAAGGAGAATTACTAGCTCTTCTTGCAATTTCTATTGCTTTAATCATATTCTCATCTCTAGCAACAATATCACTAAAATTATACCTCTTTATCCTATTCTTTTTTTTGTAACTACCTGCCTTATTATTAAGTTTCAGTTCATTTTGCAGATCAATAAGCTTTTCTGATAGCTCTTTTACATATGTAACATCTTTGGCAATTTCCATTGCTGCTACTACTTTATCTTTTACAAATATTGGAATAGTAGAATTAATTGAAAAAATCTTTTGACCTTTTGAGTTTATATATATTTGGGCTTTATCCATTATAGGTTTTTTTTCTGTTAATGTACTGATTAAGGTAGATGATCTTTCATCTAAACTTGGAAATACCTCCAAAAGATCTTTATTCAATACATATTCTGCATCTAATCCCTCAATTCTAGACATTGCTTCATTATATACTATTGTTTTTCTGTTCTCATCTATTACATGAATTCCTATATCTATATTATGCAAAATATTTTGCAGTAAAACTTTATTAAATACATCAGTTTTCATTATTATCATCCTAACTAAATTGATTTCTATTTAAACATATACCAGCTACCATCCTCTTATCTGTACCATTTTCCCTCCTATAGGAATATAGCTTATCAATATTACAGCTGGTACATGTATTTGACAATATAATATTCTCTTTTGGTACACCTTTTTCCATTATCTGAAAAAAGTTTACCTTCTTCAAATCCAAGTAAGTTTTACCATCTCTATTAACTATTATTTTATTATAGTTTTCATATCTATCAATAAATAATCTTTCAACATCATTTCCTATTTCATAACAGCAGGGTCCAATTGCAGGTCCAATTGCTGCAATTATATCTTCTATTTGAGAATCAAATGAATCTATAAATGCATCTATCATTTTACCAGCCATGTTTTCATAAGTTCCTCGCCATCCAGCATGAGCAATACCTATAATCTTCTTTTTTCTATCAACAAAATATATGGGAACACAATCTGCATGATATGTTATTAATAAAACGCCAGGAATATTGGTAATAATTCCATCTCTCTCAATCATACCAGTTCTAGAAGATAGCTCCTGAATTGACTTAACAATTAAGATTTCAGTTCCATGTACTTGCTTTACACTAATAATTCTTTCATAATCAACTTCTAATATAAAAGATAACTGTTCTTTTATTTTACCCCTACTCCATCCAACCCTAGATGTAAATAAGTGATTAATAAATCCTAGTTCATTTAATTCCTTAAACTGAAAGTACAATAACCCATGTTCATTTTTCTCAATCATCTTCCACCACCAAGTCCTATTTCTCATTTAACAGTTTTTTCAACTCTTCCATAAAAGTGTTAATATCCTTAAATTGCCTATAAACTGATGCAAATCTGACGTAAGATACTTCATCTATTTCTTTAAGCTTATCCATAACCATCTGTCCAATTTTTTCACTAGTAACTTCTTTTTCCATCAGGTTATATAAATCCTTCTCTATTTCATCTACAGTTTCTTCGATTTTAGTTAAGCTTACAGGCCTTTTTTCGCAAGCCTTCAATATCCCATTTAATATTTTATTTCTATCATAAAGTTGCCTGTTACCACCTTTTTTCACCACTATTAGTGGAACCTTTTCAACTTTTTCATAAGTGGTAAATCTTTTAAAACATCTTAAACACTCTCTTCTACGCCTAATAGCTTGTCCTTCATCAGTAGGCCTTGAATCCACTACCTTAGTCTCCTGATAATTGCAAAATGGGCAATTCATCTATTCACCTCCACTTCTTTATATAATTTGATTATAATATATCTATTTCAAATTGTCTAATTCTTTGGTATCGTCAACATCAATATCTACTAATATTATATCATGTCCTATTTTGAAAATCTTATGCCAAGGAATGACTAAATCTCTACTCTTTCCAAATATCCCCAACACCTTTCCATAGGAAGGTATCAGTGCAGCTGTAACTTTACCATTCTCAAGATCTATTTCAAAATCGTAAATATATCCAATTTTTGCCCCATTCCTGATATTGATAACTTCCTTTTCTCTCATTTCAGATAAGTTTATCATTACCTCACCTCTTCCTTTATACTCATTATTATATATATTGAGAAAAGTACCTAAAATATTACTAAAATTTGGTGAGGTAATGAATATTACTATATTAACTTTCTCATCTGTCTTAAAGCATTTTTCTCTAGCCTTGAAACCTGAGCCTGAGAGATTCCTATTTCTTCTGCTACTTCCATTTGAGTTTTTCCTTCATAAAATCTTAAATTTAGTATGTGCCTTTCTCTTTTGTTAAGTTTGTTAATGGCTTCTTTAATTGCTATTGACTGTAACCAAACTTCGTCTTCTGATTTATCATCTTTTACTTGATCCATTACATATATGGCGTCTCCACTATCGTGATATATAGGATCAAACAATGATATAGGCTCTTGAATAGCATCTAATGCAAATACTACATCTTCCTTAGGCAGATTTAATTCTTCTGCAATATCAGTTATTGTTGGTTCCTTTGAATTTTTGTTTACCAGTTGTTCTCTTGCTTGCAATGCCTTATATGCTATATCCCTTAAAGATCTGCTTACTCTAATGGAGTTATTATCACGAAGATATCTTCTAATTTCTCCAATAATCATAGGCACAGCATATGTTGAAAATCTTACATTCTGACTTAAATCAAAGTTATCTATTGCTTTAATCAATCCAATACATCCTACCTGAAATAAATCGTCTACATTTTCGCCTCTTCTATTAAATCTCTGTATTATACTTAATACTAACCTCAAATTTCCCTGTATAAATTTTTCTCTTGCTTCTTTATCTCCAGCTTTTATTTTAACAAATAGTTGTTGCATTTCCTCATTGGTTAATACTGGCAATTCTGATGTATTGACACCACATATTTCAACTTTGTTTGTATGCACTTTCTTCATCCCTTTCGCCTATATTGCCCCTTTTACTTATAAAATTATTACCTCTCTATTTTTTTTTATACAATTTTTCAATGCCAATAATAACCAGATATTATGGATATAAAAAAGTGACAGTACATATACTGTCACATTAGTTTTACCATTTCTTTCTTTAAACGTTTTATTATTCTCTTTTCTAGTCTTGATATATAAGACTGTGATATGCCTAGCATATCTGCAACTTCCTTTTGGGTTTTTTCCTTTCCACTTTTTAAACCAAATCTTAATTCCACTATTGTCTTTTCTCTTCGTGAAAGCTTTCCTATAGCTTGATTTAATAGCTCTTTATCTACCTCATCCTCAAGAAGCTTAAATATAATATCTCCATCAGTTCCCAATATATCAGACAACAAAAGTTCATTTCCATCCCAGTCAACATTTAGAGGTTCATCTAATGATACTTCTGATTTCAATTTGCTGTTTCTTCTTAAATACATAAGAATCTCATTTTCTATGCATTTTGATGCATATGTTGCTAATTTTATATTTTTTTCTGGATTAAATGTGTTTACAGCTTTAATTAACCCAATTGTACCTATAGAAACAAGATCCTCGATATTAATCCCTGTATTTTCAAATTTTTTTGCAATATATACTACCAATCTTAAATTTCTTTCAATTAGAATACTCTTAATGCTATTATCATATTTCAATCTATTTAGAAAGTAGCTTTCTTCTTCAGGTTTCAATGGTGGTGGAAGAATCTCCCCACTTCCAATATAATAAATACTATCAAGAAATCCAAGCTTATTTAAAATTTTATATAATTGCCATTTTATCTTAATAATTATACCTTTCAAAGCCTCTCCCCCTATCCTAATATTTCAGGATGCAATAGTCCATTATACTGTTCATCTTGAGCCAATTTACTGTTATAGATTGCTACTATTATCTCTTCTTTTAATCTCTTTGTTTCATTCTCCAAATAAACAGTAATATTATCTGGTTTAAATCCTATTAAAATACCATTCTCATTGCCTAAGGACTTAAATGGTATTAACCTTAGTTTTATCTCGTCCCCTATTTCCTCCATAACTTTAGCAATAGTTTCTAAATCATTACTTTTTTTCTCTACATATATCTTTTTTAATCCTTCAGGTAATATCTCACGTAAAGAATTATACTCTGCTATTATAACTGGATTCTGTGTTATAGGCTCCTTTAAAGAATTACCAGTATCTATAAGCGCTACTAAATTTGCTTTCTTGTCATTTAAACTAATTGTGATATTCGTCAAAAAGTTTTCTTTATTCATCCTAGCTCTATGGTACTTAAAAATATAATGTATTAATATAATTGCTAGCCCTATACCAATAACCAAAAATCTAATCAATTCTTTTGCATTTCTAAATGATACATTTGTCAACTTAAAATTATTGTTTAAAATGTAATAAATACCCATAATAGTACCAGCAAAGACAAAGGAGGTTAAGTAAAAAGCTGATATCTGCTTTAAAAAAATATTAAACTTTTCAGGATTAAATGCAATTGTAATCATCAAAACTGATATTGAGAGCTTTATTATAAAGCTCCCCATGAACTCATAATCTGGAAAAAAAATAACTAATATATATAATGAACCAATTAACGAAGAGATAAATAATCTTATTCTGCTACTTTTGGTCTTTGTTATTATCTTAGTAGCATATAATATAATATAATTTATTATAATGTTTTCTATCAGAACATATTCAGCATATACATACAACTCAATACCCCCTTTGACTCTTGTTACTATATACATTTACATGTAATTATTTATGTCTATTATATAATATATATTCTTAAAATTTTGTCGGTATGAGTAAACAAAAAAAACGTATCTCAATTTTTGAGAAACGTTTTTTGACATATAAATATGTATTTTTAATACTTTTTCTTCCTTAAAAATGGAGGTATATCTAAGTCATCAATGTTAAACTGGCTTGTGGCTGCAGCTTCATCTATTTTTACATCCATTGGGTCTTCTAATGCATTTCGTCTCTGGGCATCAAAACCTGTCGCAATAACTGTTATTCTTATCTCATCTTTCATAGATTCATCAATACCTGCACCAAAAATAATATTAGCATCTTCATCTACTGCTTGTCTTATTAAATCCGCTGCTTCATTAACTTCAAATAATCCTAAGTCATCTCCACCAGTAATATTCAAAAGTACTGCTTGAGCACCATCAATAGATGTTTCAAGCAATGGACTCTTAATAGCTTGCTTTGCAGCTTCTACAGCTCTATTTTCACCTGATGCTTTACCAATTCCCATATGAGCTATACCACGATTATACATAATTGTTTTTACATCAGCAAAGTCCAGATTAATAAGATTTGGTACAGCAATTAAATCAGAAATACCTTGTATACCTTGTTTAAGAACCTCATCTGCCATTGCAAAGGCTTGTACTATGGTTGTCTTCTTTTCTGCTACCTGCAACAGCCTATCATTGGGAATTGTAACTAAAGTATCTACTTTTACTTTTAATTCTTCAATACCTTTTTCAGCATGTTTTTGTCTTCTTTTTCCTTCAAAAGTAAAAGGCTTAGTCACAACACCTACTGTAAGTATACCTAATTCCTTTGCAACTTCTGCTATTACAGGAGCTGCTCCAGTACCAGTTCCTCCTCCCATTCCTGCTGTAATAAATACCATGTCGCAGCCTTTTAAAGACTCAGCTATCTCATTTCTACTTTCTTCAGCTGCCTTCATTCCAATCTCCGGATTTGCTCCTGCTCCTAAACCTCTTGTTAGTTTTTCGCCTATTTGCAACTTTATTTCTGCTTTTGAAGAATATAATGCCTGTCTATCAGTATTTACTGCTATAAATTCAATACCTTTTAGTCCGCATTCTATCATTCTATTTATAGCATTATTTCCTCCTCCACCAACCCCAACAACTTTGATTTTCGCAAATTCTTCAACATCAACATCAAAATCAAACATATATTGACCTCCTTTAATAAATAGATGTAATAAAACACCAATAAATCATTTCAATAACCCTTAATCTCAAATTCAATCAAACTACTCTTTTTTCTTTTTTACTCTACTAAGAAGAATTCGCCTAATACTTGCAAAATTCTCAAATAATCTTCCTCCAAAAGTAAATATTGCTGCATAGTATAGTGGAACTCCCAACTTATCACCTATATATGCCAATATTGCAGCAAGTATAGCATTTCCAAAAAAACCTGACAGAAATATTTTTAAATCAAATTTTCCCTCCAGATTTGCTCTAACCCCTCCAAATACTGTATCCAAACATGCCAATATTGCTACTGACATATAAAGTGAATAGCTAACACTATAAGTATAAGGTAAAATAAGGCCTATTATAATACCAATTAATATACCGATTGCTGCAAAGAACAAATTAATCACCTTCTTTTACTGGTTTTGCGTATTTAAACTCAAACATTCCGCTATATGCAGGAATGATTATTTCATCTTCTACAGAAGTCTCTATAACTATTTGGTCAATGGTCTTCAAAGCGTAACCATAAGTATTTGGAGCGTTTATTGCTGCACTTAATAACTGAGGATCTCCTATTGCCTTAATGTATATTGGAACACCTACACTTTTCCCGTTAATTCTTATTACTGGTCCACCACATTTTATTTCAGATATAGAAAGCACCCTTTGTTCATTTATGCTTATTGCCTCTGCTCCTGCTACTCTTAAATCATTTATAATTCTTAATACATCTGCATCATGAATTAAGTCCAAGTCCAAGCTTTGTCCAAAAGCATTTTCATCCATATTATCTTCCATTCTTACTATTATACCAGGTCCTTTTACTGTCTCAAATCCTGCTACAGCCTTATTTTTGTTTAGCTCATCCTTTAGTAAATCTACTATATTTTCATCTCCATCAACTATGCTTTCATAAATTCTAATCTTTTCTTCCTTATCTTGAATCATAACTTTCAGTTCTTCAATTTCCTTATTTAAGGTATTTATCTCATTCTTGGTGTTTTCAATAGACTTTAATGTCACTGGAATCATTTGAGGTACCTTTTGCTTAATTTGTACTGCTAATATAATACCGAGAATTATAGATAAGCTAAAAACTGCTAAATTAGCCCTATTAATCTTCATTTTATATCACCTGAACTTTACTTTACTTGATCCTCCACTGGTTGAGAATATACAAACTCTATTAACTTCCTATATTTTGGTATTATGATGTTGTCATCCTTAACAAGATTTACTGTATAGTCATAAAACCTCAAAGTCCATACTATTCCTCTCTTTATAGACAAAGCTGATTCTAATGTTTCAGGATCACCTATAGCTTTGATAACTATGGGAGAATTTATTGAAACTCCATTTACTTCAATATGGTCTCCTGCTCTGACTATTTCAGTATAAGCAGTATAGCGCTGATCATTTATTGATATAGCCTCTGCTTGTGCTGCATTTAATACACTTATAGTTTGGAGTATTAGGTCTATATCATCTACTATGCTATATTCTATTCCATATTGCACATCAACTGGTGGATCCTGAATTTCAATTATTACACCTGGTCCCTGCAAATCTACATATCCTGCTAATGCCCTATATTTTTCCAAATCATTATATAAGTTTTCTACATAGACATTATTATCTGCTTCACCTCTCTCATATTGTGCGATCTTATTTTCAGCTTCATTGAGAGCTTTTAAGGCAGCGTCCCTTTCTTCCTGTACCTTTTTTAGCTCTATTGCCAGCTGTTGAGCTCTCTGTGTAGGAAGTATCCCTTCTCCTACAGTTTTTGAAACAGTTTTAAACTGTAATGCCAATATGATTCCTAGTAATATTGATACTATAATAATTGCAAATGGTCCCTTACTTGTTTTCATCTATTACACCTACCTATTATCCATAACAATTATGGGATTTTCCCCTTTATCAAATAAAATCTTTTTTACTTCTATCCCTTTCTTATCTACATCATCTAATATTCCATCTAAGAAGCTTAATTTATATTTTACATTATTTAATGGTCCAAAGGCAACTAGTATACCGTCTTTTAATTTTATAACTATATCATCTCTATTTGAAATATCAACTTCTTCTATGCGCTTTAAAATATTCAAATTCTCACTATATAATATAAACTCCTCCATATTATCCATGGAAGCTTCTTGGTATAAATTACTACCTTCCCCATAAGATACCATATCTATTCCTTTTATTTTGGGTAAAGGTACTTCATTAACATTCTCCCCTATAGCCAGTATATATCCTTCAATGTCTATGTAGTAAATAAGGTTTAGGTACTGTATTACTGCTACTTCCTTTCTTTCTTCTATTTCAATCAAAATTTTATCTGGAAGCTTTCTACTTATTTTGCTACTTTTCACATAGGGTATGAGATTTAAGCTATCTTCGCCTTTTTTAGTATCTATTTTAAATATATTTTCTCCAATATTACAAGTTGATGCTTTTACAACTTCTTCATAGCTCAATTTTTCATTTCCCTCTACTACTATTTCTGCAACAATAAAAATGTCTGTTTTAAATACAATAAGATAAGATAATATTATGATTATTATAAATAATAGCAGTTTACTTAATCTTTTTTTTTTCTTCTTTACTTGTTTTTTCTTTTGCATAAGAATCCCACCTAATATTGCTTGTCCGTCGTTTTTAAAGCAGCAAAGGCTGCTTAACTTATCTTTTTGATATTTGCTCCTAACCTCTCCAATTCTAAATGAAAATTCTCATATCCTCTTTCAACATGAAATACGTTGTCAACTACAGTGACTCCTCTTGCTGCCAATCCGGCCAATATTAAAGATGCCCCTCCTCTTAAATCTTTGGCAGATACTTTAGCACCTGTAAGCTCTTTCACTCCTTTAACAACTGCTACTCTTCCAAATATTTTTATGTTTGCACCCATTCTTATTAATTCTTCGGCATGTTTAAATCTATTTTCAAATACTGTTTCAGAAATTATACTGGTGCCATTTGCAATAGTCAACAATGCCATCATTTGAGCCTGCATATCTGTTGGAAATCCTGGATATGGTAGTGTTTGAATCATCTCTATTGAATTAATTTTCCTTGGTCCAATAATCTTCAGAGAGCTGTTATCGTTATATATTATACAACCCGCTTCTTTTAGCTTTGCTATTATTGCCTGCAAATGGTCTATTACAATATTTTTTACAACTATCTCTCCTCCTGTTATTGCTGATGCTATCATATATGTTCCTGCAACAATTCTGTCTGGCATTGTATTATGTGAAACATCATTAAATTCATTTACTCCTTCTATAATTACAACACTTGTTCCTGCTCCACTTACCTTTGCACCTGCTTTATTTAAATAATTTTGCAAATCTACAATTTCAGGTTCTCTTGCAGCATTTCTTATTACTGTAGTACCTTTTGCCCTAGTAGCAGCCAGCATAATGTTTTCTGTTGCTCCTACACTTGGGTAGTCCAGCTGTATTTCACATCCCTTTAATTCTTTAGCTTTAGCGTAAATAAAACCATGAGACTCCTCTATTTCAGCTCCTAATTCTCTTAATCCCTTTAGATGCATATCAATTGGTCTAGGTCCAATCTCACATCCCCCAGGAAAACTTGCAACTACTTCTCCTGTTCTTGCAAGCATTGCACCCATGAGAATAATAGAGGACCTCATTTCTCTTACCAATTCTTCAGGGATTTTTATATTATTCAAAGGCTTTGAATCAATCCACATCATATTATCAATTCTTTTAATATTTACCCCAAGTGATATTAAAATTTTCTCCATTACTTCTACATCTTTAAGTTTTGGAACATTGAATATAGTACTTTCATTTGCACCAATAACTGTAGCTGCCAATATTGGTAAAACAGCATTTTTTGCGCCAGAAACAACAACTTCTCCTGTTAATTTATTTCCGCCCTCAATTACTATCTTTTCCATTATCGCACCTCCAAATATGCCTATACAAGCGTATATCACTATATTATGCATATTCATTGGAAGTGTGACAACTTTTATCTTACAGTAGTATTATGAATAGTATCCACAATCCTTTCTGTTGCATCTATCTTACCAAGTTTCCTGCTATTTATCGACATCTGTTTTAATTTATTTTTATCGTAAATTATATCATTTATAGCCTTATTTAATTTTTCTCCAGTTAAATCTTTCTCTAATATTAAATAACTTGCCCCATTTTCTTCAAAGGCTTTAGCATTGAACTCTTGATGATTTTCAGCAGTATATCCTTTCGGTATTAATATACTTGGTAATCCAATGGCAGAAATTTCAGCAAGAGTTATTGCCCCAGCACTGGTAACTACTAAATCCGCTATATTCAATACTTTAGGCATATCATACATATACGGTACAACTTTATTATTTTCTTTTAATGTTATGTTCCTGGATTTAAGCTCTCTCATAAATTCATCATAGAATCTGCTCCCTGTAACATGAATAATTTGCATATTTTTATCTAAATTCTTTTCTATAACATATAACATTGCATCGTTTAGCTTTTTTTGTCCTCCACTACCTCCAAAGGATAATACTAAAGGATAGCTTGGGTTAACCTTTAAATCAAAATAAGCTTTCTTTTTATCTATTTCAAGAATACTTTTTCTTATTGGATTTCCAGTCAAAACAATTTTCTCTTGTTTTTTAAAGTATTTTTTAGATTCTTCAAAGGTTACCATTACTTTATCCACATATCTAGACAAAATTCTATTAGTTATTCCAGGAAAAGCATTTTGCTCATGAATAAAGGTTGGTATATGCTTTCTAGCTGCAGCATATACTACTGGTCCGCTTACATACCCTCCTGTTCCTATTACAACATCCGGTTTAAATTCATTAATTACCCTCTTGGCATCCTTTATCCCCAATAGCATTTGCCTAATTGCCTTTAAAGTATCTATATTTAATTTTCTTGGCATTCCCTGCACTCTAATAGTTCTAAACTCAAAACCTTCTTTTGGAACCAATTCACTTTCCAGCCCTCTTTCAGTTCCTACATATAATATTTGTGCATCCTTATAGCGATTTTTAATTTCCCATGCAATAGCTAGAGCTGGATAGATATGTCCACCAGTTCCTCCGCCAGTTATTAAATACTTCATATTTTCAACTCCTATCAGCTTTTACATGTCTTGATATATTCAACAAAATTCCTATAGAGCCCATATATACTGCCAGAGATGTGCCTCCATAGCTTACAAAAGGCAGCGGAATGCCAGTTGTTGGCATTGAAGAAGTAACTACTGCTAAATGGATTAGAGTTTGAACAGTAATAAGCCCAACAATACCTGTTGCTAAAAGACATCCGAACAAATCATCTATGTTAAGGGCTATTCTAATACCCCGCCAGATAAGAACCACAAATAGCAATATAACAGTCAAAGCTCCTAAAAATCCCAATTCCTCACCAATTATGGAAAAAATAAAATCATTATATGGTTCAGGAATGTAAAAAAATTTTTGTCTGCTCTTTCCCAGTCCTAATCCAAATAGCCCGCCTGATCCTAATGCATATAGCGATTGAACAGCTTGCCAGCCAGAATCAGTCTTATCTGCAAAAGGGTCTAAAAAAGCTGTCCATCTTCTCATTCTATAGGCATTGTCCTTATCAGTAATTGCAAAGAACAACCCTACACATCCGGTAATTACCATTACAAAGAGATGACTAAGCTTCATTCCTGCAACAAAGAAAATTATCATTAAAGTCATAGCAAGAGTTACAGTTACGCTTAGACTCTTCTGTATATATATCATCCCACAGGAAATGCCTATAATAAGCAATGCTGGAATTGTACCTTTTTTAAGGCTTTTAATATCATCCTTCTTTCTGGATAAGAAATCTGCCAGAAATATTATAGAACCTATCTTTATGACGTCAGAGGGCATAAATGTAGTAAATCCTAAATTTACCCATCTCCTTGCACCCTTTAATTCCAGCCCCAAAGGTGTAAATATTAAAAGTCCTGTAAGCAAAGATACTATATATATTAATCTGGAAAATCTCTTTAAATATTTATAGTCAAAATTCATAAAAAACAGCATTGCCGCAAATCCCAAGACTGATGATTTTATTTGTCCTTTCAAGAAATAGTATCCATCATTTCTTCTTATGGCTTCTGGCCACGAAGAACTAAATACCATAATTATTCCTATGAAAACAAGAAGCAATGTTGATAATAACAATGTAAAATCAGCAGCCTTCTTTTTTTTCTTTTTAGACATTCTTAGCCTCCTTTAAGCTTTTAACTGAATCCTTAAAATCACGGCCCCGCACCTCATAATTACTGTACATATCCCAGGATGCACAAGCTGGTGACAAGAGTATACTATCTCCAGGTTGAGATAATTCAAAAGACTTATAAACAGCTTCCTTCATATTCTTTACCATATGAATATTGTTAAATCCATATTTTATTGCAGTAGCCTTAATTTTTTCCTTAGTCTCCCCTAATAGGACTAATGATTTAACTCTATCTCCGAAGGATTCTATAAACTCATCAAACTCACTTCCCTTATCCTTTCCTCCGGCAATTAATATTATAGGAGGACTTACTGCCAATACTGCTTTAATACTTGCATCTGGATTTGTTCCTTTGGAATCGTTATAAAACTTTACTCCTTTTATGGTATCTACATATTCAATTCTATGTTCAACACCTTTAAAATTTTTTATTACGTTTGCCATAATGTGCATATCAAGGCCCATTATCCATCCAACTGAAACACTTGCTAAAACATTTTCTAAATTGTGTTTCCCCAAAATCTTTATTTCATCAGTTTTTAAAATTCTGTGTATTTTTTCACCATCATTAATAACTACATAGCCATCATCTATATATGCTCCCTTTGATAGCTTATTATCAACACTAAACCATATTAGATTAGAATTTACTTCTTCACCTATTTTTCTCAATAATTGATCATCATAATTTAATACTGTATATTCATTTTTAGTCTGATTTATAAACACTTTCTTTTTGGCATTTATATAGTTTTCGTATGTTTTATGCCAATTAAGATGATCTGGAGTTACATTTATAATTACACTTACCTTTGGTTTAAAATATTTTGTGCTTTCCAGTTGGAAGCTACTTGTTTCAATTACAAATACATCTTCATCATTGGAATTTACCAAATCCCACATAATCCCTACTCCTATATTTCCTGATACATGAGTTTTAATACCTGCTCCTTCAAATAGCTCTCCAATGAGTGTTGTAGTAGTTGTTTTACCATTTGTTCCTGTTATGGCTATAAAATTCCTTTCTGGACAAATTCTATAAGCCAGCTCTATGTCAGTAATAACTTCTATGTTTCTTTTATTTGCCTCTTTAATAATATCTATCGTCAAAGGTATTCCAGGGCTTTTTACTATTAAATCAATATCATCTAAAGGTACATCATTTGTTCCTAAATACAAATTCAAATTCATATCTTTGATTTCGTCTATACGGTCTTTTAATTCTTCTTCAGGGTTTATATCGCTTATTGTGACTTTAGCACCTAATTTAGTTAGAGCCTTTGCAGTTGAAACACCACTAATCCCTAAACCTAATATTAATACTCTCTTGTCCTTAATGTTCATATTATCACCATCTCTCCTGTTAACTTAAGCTGATTACACCTATTAAACTTAAAATTACTGTAATACACCAAAATACTATTACTACCTTTGTCTCTTTCCACCCTTTCTGTTCAAAATGATGATGAAGGGGGCTCATTAAAAATACCCTTTTACCGGTTAATTTAAATGATGTAACTTGAATGATTACTGATAATGTTTCAGCAAAATATATTCCTCCTACTATTGGTATAACCAGTGGAAGGTTAAGTAAAATTGCTATTGCAGATATAGCTCCACCTAGAGCTAATGACCCTGTATCTCCCATAAATATTTTAGCTGGATAAGCATTATGTATAAGAAAACCTAAACAGGCTCCAGTTAGTGCTGCTGAAAATATTGAGATACTATCCATACCCCAATTTAAAGCTTGTAGTCCAAAAAATGATGATACAATTAGTGTTACACCTGAAGCCAGCCCATCCAATCCATCAGTTAAATTAACACTGTTTACTGTTCCTACTACAACAAATGCTATAAATGGTACATACAGCATGCCTAAGTCCAAATATTTATTCTTGAAAAAAGGTACTATAACCTTTGTTCCTAGCATTGATGTATTTGATTGATATATTGCTAGAATTACTGCTAATATAACTTGCCCAATTAATTTTTGATAAGCCTTCAATCCCAAACTTCTTTTGTTTCTTATCTTCAAATAATCATCTACAAATCCAATTAGTCCAAATCCTACAGTTGATAATATTAACACATACATATCTTCATTTAATAAACCTGAAGTTAAAGCAGTAATAATTAAAGAAAATAAAATTATTATTCCACCCATTGTAGGAGTACCGCTTTTAGATAAATGAGTCTTAGGCCCATCGTCTCTAACATTTTGGCCAATATGTAACTTTTTTAATATAGGTATGACAATTGGACCTAAGACTATAGTAATAATAAATGCAATAATTACAACTCTAATAATATCAATATATTCTACCATTTTTTAAACTCCTCTCTTGTGCATATTATATTAAATTAGTCAATATTTTTTAGTATATCAAGTACTATCTGCTTTTCATTAAAAGGTATTACTTTATCTTTAATTATAGTATAAGTTTCATGTCCTTTACCTGCTAATAATATGATATCTTTTGGTTTAGCATTTTCTAATGCATATCTAATTGCTTCTTTTCTATCTGTAATTGCTATATACTTTGCTTTTCCCTTTTTCACTCCTGCCAATATATCTTCAATTATCCTATCTGGATCTTCAAATCTCGGATTATCAGATGTTACAATACACATATCTGCAAGATTGGACACTATTTCTCCCATTATAGGCCGTTTTTCTTTGTCCCTATTACCCCCTGCCCCAAAGACAACAACAACTCTTCCCTGGGCAAACTGCTTAATGGTCGTCAATACCTTTTCCAATCCATCAGGGGTATGTGCATAATCAATTATAACACTAAAATCCTTATTTTTTAATGGAATTAATTCAAATCTACCTTTAATTCCATCCATGGATTCAATAGCCTTTTTTATTACGTGCAGTTCTACATCATAGGCAATTCCACATGAAATAGCAGCTAAAGCATTGTATACATTAAACTTTCCAAGCAATTTCATATGTATAGGTATAGATCCTTTAGGAGTAAGTACATTAAATTCTACTCCACTGCTACTATAAAGTATATTTTTGGCAGTTACATCGCTTTTTTTATCAAATCCATAGGTTATTAGAGGTACATTATTTGATATTTCATTTATCATCCTCTTTCCGTAGGTATCGTCTACATTAATAATATTATATTTCTTTGTAATATTGAATAGTTTTAGTTTACTCTTATAATAATTTTCCATAGTAATATGATAATCCAAATGGTCTTCTGTCAAGTTAGTAAATATGCCTACTTGATAATCTACGTGTTCAACCCTTTTTAAATCTAAAGCATGTGACGATACTTCCATAACACAGAACTCAATTTCTTCATCTACCATCCTACTAAAAAGTCTCTGCAATGTTAAGGAATCTGGTGTAGTATTCTTATTATCTATCTTTTTATCATTAATTATAGACCCTAAAGTACCTATAACTGAAGTTTTTTTACTGTTCTCTTCAAAAATTCTTTTTACAAGATATGTAACAGATGTTTTACCATTTGTACCAGTAACCCCTATTAAATTTAACTTCTTTGAAGGTTCTCCATAGAACAATGAACTTACATAAGCTAATACATCTAAAGTATTTTGGACCTTTATTACGGTAACTGAATCATCTCTGATGTCTATATCTCTTTCAACCATAATACAAACAGCGCCTTTATCTATTGCTTGATGAATATATTCATGGCCATCTACAGAAAAACCTTTAATTGCTACAAACATATATCCTTTCTTTATCTTTCGCGAGTCATTTTCTATTCCCAATATATCTATATCAGTATTTCCCCTCAAAACTTCATACTGAATATCTCCAATCAACTTCTTTAATTCCAATATATCCCCCTGCCTTTTCACTAAAATAACTAATAAAGGCAACCTTTAAGTCGCCTCCTAGTTATCTTTAGTGTCTTTAAACACAACCTTAACTTTAGTATTTATACTAATTTCAATTCCAGGCTCAGGGGTTTGCTCTACAGCTACGCCTTCTCCTTGAAATTCATAGGTTAGCCCTAGTCCATCCAATAGCTTAATTACATCATCCTTTGATTTTCCACTTAAATCAGGAACTACTACTGTGCTATCATTTTTATAACCACTATCTAGATATAGATCTATAATTGAACCTTTGGTTACTTTCGTTCCTGCCGATGGAAATTGCTCTATTACAACAGAATATTCTTCTATACTGTCGGACTCAGTAGTATATCTAAATCCTAGTTGAGTGAGAGTCTTACCTGCTTCACTAATAGTTAAATTTCGAACATCAGGTACTGTTTCAGTATATTCGTATTTCTCTTTTTCCTCTTCTGTAAATTTTTTCTCAACTTCCATGTAAGTTAAAGTCTCATCTATTAACTTTCCAGCAACTGGAGCTGCTACACTACCTCCATAGTAAATTCCTTCTGGTTCATCTACGATAACTAATACTGCTATTTTTGGATCATCAGCTGGTGCAATGGCAATAAAGCTGCCAATATATTTTCCAGGGGCATATCTGCCATCCACTATCTTTTGAGCTGTACCGGTTTTGCCTGCAACTCTATATCCTGGAACATAAGCGTTTGAACCAGTTCCCTCCGATACTACTCCTTCCATTAGTTTAAGAAGTGTTTTGGCTGTGCCTTCTGATATAACCTGGCGTTTCATTTCAGGCTCATAGGTTTTAACTACATTTCCTTCATTGTCTACTAGTTTGGAAACAAGCCTTGGAGTCATAAGCTTTCCTCCATTGGCTATTGAAGATACAGCAGTTATTAGCTGAATCGGGGTTACAGCTATTCCATGACCATAACTCATAGTAGCTAAGTTTACTTCTTTAATAACATCTGTGTTAATTGGTATAATTCCAGCTTGTTCTCCTGTAAGTTCAATTCCTGTTTTTTCACCAAATCCAAAAGCTTTGATGTACTTATATAGCTTTTCCTTTCCTAGCCTTCTTCCTACATCTACAAATACAACATTACAAGAATTATGCAATCCTTCTTCAAAAGTCTGATGACCGTGTGGATTGTACCACCTTGCACATTTTAGTACAGCACCAGGAATATCTGTTACAAACCCACCACAGTAAAAAGGCGTATCCAGTTGTACTGCATTTTCTTCCAGAGCAGCTGCTGAAACAATAACCTTAAAAGTAGAACCTGGCTCATAAGAATCATTTATAGAAAAAGTTCTCCACATATCATACCATTTTTTCTGCAGTTCCTCTTGAGGTAAATTTTCCCATTCTTGCTTTGTCTGTTCATCAATAGGCTCTCTAGGGTTATTAGGGTCATATTGGGGCATATTTGTCATGGCCAATATATCTCCAGTTTGTGGTTCCATAACAATAATTGCAACATTTTCAGCATTTGTATTAGCTAATGCCTCTTTTGCATATTTTTCAGCAAAGTGCTGGATAGTTTCATCTAATGTTAATACAACATTTAACCCATCTTCAGGATCATAAATTTTTTCTCCACCATAAGGCATCTCTACTCCTCTAGCATCCTCTGTCTTTACCCACAATCCTTGAGTACCAGATAAGTATTTATCAAATGTCTTTTCAATGCCATATAGACCGTTGTTATCAATATCTGTAAACCCTAATATATGGCTTGCAAATTCTCCATAGGGATAAAATCTCTTATTATCATCTACTATCTCAATACCAGAAAGATTTAAATTTCTAAGTTCCTTTGTTTCTTCCATTGAAATCCACTGTTTAATCTTTATAACATTAGTATTCTTTGTTAACTTCTCATATACAGCTGATTCATCTAAATTAAGTACTTCTGCTACCTTTTTGGCAGTATTAACGGGATCCTTTATATCTGCAGGACTTGCCCATACAGTATGTGAACTTATTGAAATTGCAAGTTTCTTTCCGTTTCTATCGTAAATAGTACCTCTTTTTGCATTAATGTATATGCCCTTTGTCCATTGCTCTAATGCTCCTTTTTTTAGTTCTTCTCCTTTTACAATTTGTATGTATCCCAATCTAATGGTCAAAAGAAATATAGCCAATACTGTCATTAATAATACGAATAATAGCCTTTTTTTTGAAGCATTACTAGGCGATGCCAAATTTAGACCCCCTTAAATAAGCTTATGACTAAATTTACCATATTTTTTAATTTAACTACCAGATTTAACTCATCCATATTAGTTTCATAAGATAAAACTGGTTCTTCTACATCAAGATATACGATTTGATCATCTGATGGATAACACATGCCAAGCTTTGTAAATGCATCTTCTTCTATTTTGGCAGAACTTTTTATAGACTCTAATTCAGCTAGTAAATCATCTCTCTCTTTCTCAAGTTCAATCTTTTGTGCCTCAAGTTTTGATATATCCAGTCTAATTTTTGTTATTGTAGTATACCTATATAGCACTATTAAAGATAATATTAATCCAATCATTGCTATAACCATAGCTATGAGTTTATAAGCAACTTTTTCGTTTTTCTTCTTTTTTTCAGCAACACTAACCTTTTCCTGCTTTTCTACCTGTTCTGTATACGCATATTCCATTTCTTTTTTTGCTACTAACAATTTATTCTACCCCCCTTTGATTTAGAACCTAAAGTCTTTTAGCAATTCTCAATTTTGAACTCCTCGCTCTAGGGTTTCTTTGTATTTCATCTTCAGATGGTGTTATTGGCTTTTTAGTTATAATTTCAATTTCTCTTTTCTTGTTACAAATGCAAACGGGAACTTCTGGAGGACATATACAGTCCTTATACAATTCTTGAAAAGTCTTTTTAACAATTCTGTCTTCCAATGAATGAAAAGTTATAATGCAAAGCCTTCCATCCTTCTTTAACAGCTTTACCATTTTTGGTATGCTTTCTTCTAAAACATGAAGCTCATTGTTTACTTCAATTCTTATTGCCTGAAAAGTTTTCTTTGCTGGATGATGTCCTTCCATTCTAGCCTTTTTAGGTATGGCTTTCTTTATAACTTCTACTAGCTGTAACGTTGTATTTATTGGTCTATCAGCCCTTTCATTTGTTATAAATTCTGCAATTCTTTTAGCCCATCTTTCTTCTCCATACTCCCAGATTATCCTTTCAAGGTCTTTTTTGCTGTACCTATTTACTATATCCCAGGCTGAAAAGCTATTATCTGTATTCATTCTCATATCCAGTGGAGCATCCTTATTATATGAAAAACCTCTTTCTTCCTCATCTAATTGATGAGAGGAAACTCCTATGTCGAGAAGTATTCCATCTACTCTATCAATATTTAAATTTGATAATATTCTATCTATATTCGCATAATTATCATGAACAAATACAACCTTATGGTTATAATCTTTTAATACTTCTTTTGCCTTATTTATTGCATTTATGTCTTGATCTATACCAATGAGCATTCCATTTTTAAGCCGTTTAACTATTTCATAGGAATGCCCAGCACCCCCTAATGTACCATCTACATAAATTCCATCTTCCTTTATGTCTAATCCTTCTATGACTTCATTAAGCAGAACAGGTGTATGTTCAAATTTCAATTTTTTCACTCCTTATTCTATATGCCAAGTTGAGCCATCTTTTCAGCTATACTGTCATAACTTAAGTTATCATCATTATTATATTTATCCCATTCTTCTTTACTCCATATCTCTATCCTTGACGAAACCCCGATAACTACCGCATCTTTCACTAATTTTGCATGCTCTCTTAGATTATTTGGTATTAGTATTCTGCCTTGTTTATCTAATATACATTCTGTAGCACCTGAAAAGAAAAATCTTATAAATGCTCTTGCATCTCTATTAGTAAGTGGTAATGTTCTAAGCTTCTCCTCTAACACTTTCCATTCTTCCTTAGGATATACAAACAAGCAATTATCCAGTCCTTTTGTCATTATAAACTCAAGTCCCAAATCCTCTCTAAATTTTGAAGGTATTATAATTCTCCCTTTATTATCTATTGAATGTTGGTATTCTCCTATAAACATACCACTCACCCTTTTAGCTTCACTTTTTTATATTAATAAACCACTATCTACCACTTTTCACCACACTTTTATTATTCTATACCATTTCAATAATTCCTTCAATAAATTTTAATTTTTTTACATATACCAGTAGGTATGAAGTCCTAATTTCCGTTATAAAAATACTAATTTCGAGCTTTTTTATCAGCAATTCCACATAAAAAAAAGACTCGTAAACGAGTCCTTTTAGTTCCAATCTTTACAAACATCTATCCATTCCTTATAATCAGAAAATTTCTCCAACTCATCCAAAGTTACTTCAATGGCACTATTGCTGCTACCACATGCAGGAAAAACAGTTTTAAATCTTTTTAGAGAAATATCTAGAAAAATTTCTACACCTTCCTTTACGCCAAAAGGGCATACACCACCAATTTCATGACCAATTAGTTCTATTAGTTCATCAGGTGTAAGCATTCTAGGTTTGGACTTAAATTTTTCTTTAAACTTTGAGTTAGATATTTTAGCGTCTCCTGCTGTTACTATCAGTATAGGCATATCTCTAACTTTTAAAGCCAATGTCTTTGCTATCCTTTCAGGTTCACAATTAACAGCTAATGCTGCTAATTCTACTGTTGCACTTGAAGTATCAAATTCCATTATCCTATAATGTGCATTCCATTTCATAAGATGTTTTCTAACAGCTTCTATAGACATTCAAATTCCTCCTATATTAGAACTCCTCTTTTCTTCTTTTATAGAAGAAGTATAATCCAATTAATATTGAAAATACACTAACTAGTTGGGCAACTCTAATAGATCCTAACATTAAGCTATCAGTCCTTAGCCCTTCTACAAAGAACCTTATTAAAGAATATAACATTATGTATAACAAGAATATCTCTCCTGAAACCTTTTGCTTTTTTCTTCTATACCACAGTAATATTATAAATATTATGAAGTCTCCAACTGATTCATAAAGGAAAGTGGGGTGAACTTTTACTCCATCTATCATAATTCCCCATGGCAAGTCCGTAGGTGTTCCATAGGCTTCCTGATTTATATAATTACCCCATCTGCCTATGGCCTGACCTAATGCTAAACTCGGAGATGCAATATCTGCAATCTTCCAAAAATCTAAACCCCTCTTTTTTGTAAAAATTATTCCAACTATAACAGCAGTAATAATTGCACCATGTATGGCTAATCCTCCGCCTCTAAAGTTTATTATTTGTCTTAAGTTGTTGCCATAATAATCCCAGTTAAATATTACATAATATAGTCTTGCACCTATTAATGCACTAGGTATGGCAAACAATAATAAGTCTATAAAATCATCCTCTTTTACTCCGACTCTCTTTGTTTCCTTTAAAGCTAAAATTGTTCCCAATAAAACACCTATGGAAATTAGCACTCCATACCACATTACTTCAATTCCAAATATTTTAAATGCTACACGATCCATAGTTAATCTCCTTCCTTATTATTAATAATAATAAGTATAGCATAAATTAGAATCATTTACATATATATTCATAAAAAATACATTTAATCAGGTAAATAAAAAAGGCTTCTTGTTCATATATAAAAGGAAGCCTTTTTCGAGTTACTGATATATATTATACGAATAAGTAAATCATTTCATTGTTTAATTCTAGTATAATATAATTTCTAATTCTATTGTTTTAATTTTTCCATTATATTGCTTATTTTATTTACCTGTTCATCATAAGATTTACCGTTCAATAAAGCTATAATAATGCTTTCTATTTCATTAAATACCTTCTTATCGTCAGATACTAATACTTCTGAAATAGTATTGTCTTTCTCTTTTACAGCATTTATTACAGTTTCCTTCACTTCTTGAGTAAAATCATGTCCATCTGCCATCTCTAATGCTACAGCTACTTTATCGTTGAGAATAATACTGGTTGCATTATCAACTCCGAATAGATTTACTACTGCATCGGATATTCCTTCAGAACGTATCAATAGGTCATAATCTTTTCCACCTACATCCAAACTAGCTTCATCCTGTTGTTCATTCTGTCCCATTTCATTCTCTATCATATCTTCATTTTTAGACTCATTCTTTAAAGAACTACATCCACTCAATATAATGGATATTACAAGTAATAGTATTAAAATATTCTTTCTATACTTCATCCTGTACTCCTCCTTATAAATTATAGTTTTACAATAATTAATAATTTTATTACAAAAATATCATTATATTGATTTTGCCCTCTTATCATAGGTACTAAATTGTTGAAGTTAGTAAATTAATAATATATAATTAATGTTATGCGAAATACTTATTTTGAAAGGAAGATATAAATGAAGTTAGGAATAGTTGGACTACCAAATGTGGGAAAGAGTACTTTGTTTAATGCATTGACTTCAGCAAAAGCAGAAGCCCAAAACTATCCATTTTGCACAATAGAACCAAATATTGGTATAGTTACCGTTCCAGATAAGAGGATAGATATGCTAGCTGAATTAATACATCCCGAAAAAGTAACTTATGCAACTATAGAATTCGTAGATATAGCAGGATTAGTTAAAGGAGCTAGCAAAGGAGAAGGATTGGGAAACAAATTTCTTTCTCACATAAGGGAAGTAGACTCAATAGTCCACGTGGTAAGATGTTTTGAAGATAAAAACATAACTCATGTGGAAGGTAAAATTGACCCGGTATCTGATATAGAAATAATCAATTTAGAGCTAATGCTTTCTGATTTGGAAATGATTGAAAATAGATTGAAAAAAGTTGAGAAGATGGCCAAAAGTGATAAAAACTATGCTAAAGAGCTCGAATTATTGGAAACCTTAAAATCTTCCATAGAAGAGGAAAAACCTTTAAGAAGATTAAACTTTTCAGAGGATGAATTAAGCATAATTAAGAGCTTTAACCTTCTAAGTTTAAAACCAGTTCTATATGTATGTAATATTTCTGAAGATGACCTCATATCAGGGGAATGTAATGAGTATGTAAAACAAGTAATAGAATATGCTAATAAAGAAGGCTCTCAGGTAATAACTGTATCAGCTAAAATTGAATCTGAAATATCTCAACTAGGGGAAAATGAAAAAAAGGAGTTTCTTGCTGAACTAGGACTTAAGGAATCCAGTTTGGATAAGCTTATTAGTGCTAGTTATGATCTATTAGGTCTAATGAGTTTCTTAACCGCTGGTCCTAAGGAAGTAAGAGCCTGGACAATCAAAAAGGGCACTAAGGCACCTCAAGCTGCTGGAAAAATACATTCAGATATAGAAAGAGGATTTATAAGGGCTGAGGTAATAAACTACAAAGAGTTATTAGAATGCGGTGGCTTAAACAAGGCTAAGGAAAAAGGTCTTGTAAGATTGGAAGGAAAGGATTATATAATGCAAGATGGTGACGTTGTATTATTTAGATTCAATGTATAGTCAAATAAAAATACTCCATATACTATGATAGTATAGGAGTATTTTTATTCTCATTTTTAAAGCTTATAATTTACTATGATACTTGGATCTAGCACTCTAAATGTAAAAGTTTCTGTTATAAAGAATCTTACCTTCTTGTTATCATGTTCTTGATATCCAATAGCTAAATCTTGGCCTATTGTTAGTTCCAAATCCTCATGATCAAAAGGAATTAATACTGCTCCATCTAAAACATGACTATAAACAATCTTTCCACCAATTATCTTTTCAATTTCATCTTTAAGAGAATTTTCAGCTCCTTTGGATATAATCCTTCTGTAGGCTTTTTCACCTACTACCAGTGTATATGGTCCTTCTTCAAAATTCTCCTTTAGAGTAATTACTCCTTTTGCAATAGCATCTAGAATATTTTCCTCATCATTTCCAAACTCTAAAGTTTCATTTTCTGAAGCTCTAACAATTCCCTTTATATGTAATTTATCAGAACCATTGTACACTACATTTTCTTCAAATAGAGCGATTTTCTTAGCTGCTTCTTCAAGAGATGAATAGTCAATATCCTTAGCTCCTCTTCTTATGTTGTCTAATTCCCATCTGTCCATTTCAAATTCTACTCTAACTTCTGTTAATGGTATCACATTGAAGTTAGCATAGCATAAATCTCCATCTTCCTGAATATCTCCCAGTCTACCTTCTGTTATTGCATTAAAATTCCAGCCCTTTGGGCCATTAACTTTAACAACCTTTCTAGCTGAAAGATAATTTACAAATACGTCCTTCAATTGCTCTTCTATCTCTGACCACGCTTCTTTGCTTACAGGTGCAAGTTCTCTATATAGCATTATTTACCACTCCTTTCTTTTAAATCACCTATACTTAATCCTGAAGTATTCTCTAAACTTTCCGTTGATGCCTCTTCTACTTCTGTTACTGGTCCTTCTGTAAATAAATAGGTTCTTAATTGTTCATCCCATACTGGCATGTTTCTTCTCAACCATTCTAAAGTCATACAAGCATGTTCAATTTCTTCGTCCCTGTTATGTGCCATTATTGACTTTAATTCTTCATCATTTGTTGCTACAACTCTTTGATTGTACCAGTCAACTGCTTCTATTTCCTCTTTCAAACTATTTAAAGCCCTTACAATATCCTTAGCCCTTTCATCTAAGTATTCTACAGGTTCATGATACTGAGTCATTCTATCTCCTCCTTTTGCTATTGTTAATTACTATCATAAACAATATTACCCTGTTTGTCATAAATTAATCAATAAAATATGAAGCTAATTAAGTATACTTAATTAGCTTCATATTTTATTGTTGTTCTTTAACAATTTTTACAGATGAACTTGCACCAATTCTAGAAGCTCCTGCCTCTATCATCGCCTTAGCAGTCTCAAAATCCCTTATACCTCCAGATGCTTTTATCTTCATAGAATCGCCTATGGTCTTCTTAATAAGCTTAACATCTTCTACAGTTGCTCCACCAGTGCTAAATCCTGTGGAAGTTTTAACATAATCTGCACCTGCTTCCCTGGATAGTTGGCAAGCCTTTATTTTCTCATCTTCCTCGAGTAAACAGGTTTCTATAATAACCTTCACTATTGCCTTACCTTTAACAGCTTCAACAACTGCTCTTATATCATCCCTTACATATTCATAGTCTTTGTTTTTTAACGCTCCAATGTTAATAACCATATCAATTTCATCTGCGCCATCCTCTACGGCCTTTCTGGCTTCAAAAGCCTTCACTTCCTTTGTATTTGCTCCCAGTGGAAATCCTACTACAGTGGCTACTTTTATATTTGAACCTTTAAGTAAGCTTTTAGCCCTCTTTACATAGTATGGATTAACACATACTGCTGCAAATCCAAATTCTATAGCTTCCTTACATAGATTATCAATCATATGTGAGGTAGCTTCTGGCTTAAGGAGTGTATGATCAATTTTTGAAGCAATACTCATATTAACACCTCTTATTTTATTAATTCAACCATGTCTCCATTTTTTACTCCAGCAGCGTTTCCTTCCTCTATATCCACATGCATTTCCAATGAATGTGTTGCTCCTGACCTAATCAATACATTTTCAAATACTAATGCTCTCATACCTTCAGTTCTAACCTTAACTATATCTCCATTTTTAACTCCAAATCTTTCAGCATCATCTGTATGCATATGGATATGTCTTGCAGCTACAATAACTCCCTTATCGATTTCTATTTCGCCTTTTGGACCTATTATCTTTGCTCCTGGTGTTCCATCAATATCTCCAGAATTTCTAACCATTGGCTCAACTCCTAATTTAATAGCATCGGATATTGATACTTCCACTTGTGTATTCTTTCTAACTGGCCCTAATACTCTTACTCCTTTTAATGCTCCCTTTGGACCTACTATGTCAACTTTTTCTTCACAAGCATACTGACCTGGCTGTGATAGTGCTTTCTTAAAAGTTAATTCATATCCTTCACCGAAAAGAGTGTTTAAATCCTCCTTACATAAGTGAATATGCCTATTTGATAATGCTATTGGTAATTTTAGTTCCATAATTGTTCCTCCTTTTAGTATATTCTCGTATAAATTATATTCATTTCCAATAAAAAAATCAAATTAATATAATAAACTGTATAAAGTATTGTAAAAATCTGGATATGATATTCCTATACATTCATGACCTGAAATGTATGATTCACCTGTTGCTTTAAGAGCTGCAATGGATAATGCCATTGCTATTCTATGGTCGTTATAGGAATCCAGCATTGAAGGCTTTAATTCCCTTACACCTTCAATAATCAATCCATCATCCAGTTCTTTAATGTTAGCTCCCATTTTTTTAAGTTCATATGATATAGTTTTTATCCTGTTGCTTTCCTTATACTTAAGTTCTTCAGCATCCTTTATTACAGTTGTACCATTTGAAAGGGAAGCTGCAACTGCTAATACGGGAATTTCATCAATTAATTTTCCTATTACATTTCCTCCTATTGTTATACCCTTTAATGGAGAATACTTAACATGTATATCTCCAACAGGTTCATTGTTTAACTCCTTGCAGTTATTTATTCTTATATTTGCTCCCATACTATTTAATACTGATATTATTCCAGTCCTTGTAGGATTAACGCCTACATTTTTTATTACTAAGTCGGAGCCTTCTATTAGTGTTGCTGCTACAATAAAATATGATGCAGAGGAAATATCTCCAGGTATGTATATATTTCTACCTCTTGGTGTGGAATTTGAATCCATATATATTATATTATCCTCTTTATAAACACTGCATCCAAAATACTGTAACATTCTCTCTGTATGGTCTCTGGTAACCTTATTTTCTATTATGGATGTTTTCCCTTGAGCATATAGCGTTGCCAATAATATAGCAGACTTAACCTGAGCACTTGCTACAGGTAATTCATAATTAATGGATTTTAGTCTATTTTCAGCTTGGCTTATACTAATTGGCAAATATTTATCCACTCTTCCTTCAATTTTGGCCCCCATTTTTTTAAGAGGCAGTATGACTCTGTCCATAGGCCTTGTTGACAAGGATTTGTCTCCTATTAATATTGAGTCAAATCTCTGCCCAGATAAAACTCCACTTAATAACCTTGCAGTGGTTCCAGAATTACCACAATCAATTAGCCCCTTTGGTTTATTCAATCCATATAATCCTACTCCTTCAATGTAATAACCGTCTTCTGTTTTTTCTATGCATACTCCCATATTTCTAAAAGCATCTATAGTCCTTTTTACATCCTCTGATTCCAACAGATTTGCTATTAATGAATTTCCATTAGATATTGAGCCAATAATTATACTCCTATGGGATATTGACTTATCTCCTGGAACTGTAATTTCTCCTAATAATCCTTTGTTACTTCCCTTAATCTTCAATCCACTCACCCTTTAAGCTATTTATGATTAAATCTTCTTTAACTCCATTAAATATTCCGACCTTTCCTTTTCCTATTGGCAATATACAAGTAATACCATTTCCTAAATTTTTCTTGTCATTTTCCATCATCTTCAATAGTATATATATTTCATTATCTTTTAATTTAATAGGCTTAATAATTCTTTTCAGTGTTTCATAAATTTCCCTAAAGTATTCTTCACTTATTAACCCCATATCCTTTGCTATACTTGATTCATACATAATACCTAACATTACTGCTTCACCATGGCTATATTTATTAAATTCATAATAGCTTTCTATAGCATGTCCCACTGTATGCCCAAAATTCAATATCTTCCTATTTCCCCTATCCATTATATCCTTGCTTACAATACTCTCCTTTATTGAAACAGCCTTCTCTATTATAGGTAATAAGACTTCATTATCTTTACTGTATATACCATGCATATTCTCACTTATAAATCTGAAAAGCTCATAATCAGAAATCAAACCATATTTCAGTATTTCTCCTAATCCAGATGTAATCTGTCTCCTATCTAATGTTCTCAGAAAACTGATATCTATAATAGTACTTTCTGGAAAGTAAAATGAACCTATTAGATTCTTATATCCATTATAATTAATTCCTACTTTGCCCCCAATACTGCTATCTACCTGTGCCAATAAAGTTGTCGGTATTTGAATATACTTTAACCCTCTTTTATATGTAGAAGCTATAAAACCTGATATATCACCTATTACACCTCCTCCTATGCTTAAAATAATAGTACTTCTATCAACCTTTTTTTCTATCAAGTCGTCATAAACCCTTAGTACATGCTCAAAAGATTTAGTACTTTCACCAGAAGGCATAATATAGAATATATTGTCTAAATCCTTCACCAAATCCCTAATTCTTTTGTTATGAAGTCTATATACATTTTCATCCACTATAGTATAGACACTATTTATATCTAACTGTGACAAATAGCTTTTAACTTTATTTAATACGTTATAACCTAAATATATTTCCATAATATCACCTTATCTATTTTTTATAGATTCTATATAACTATCATAATTTGAAATAATTTCATCTAAGCTATCTCCTCCAAATTTGAGTATCATTTCATTAGCTAAAACATAGGCTAACATGCTTTCAGCAACTATACCAGCTGATGGCACTGCACAGACATCTGATCTTTCAAATTGGGCAACTGTGCTTTCTTTAGTATTTATATCAACAGTCCTAAGGGGTTTTCTCAAAGTAGGAATTGGTTTCATAACTATTCTAAATACTATATCTTCTCCATTTGTTACTCCAGCTTCAATTCCTCCTGCATTGTTTGTCTCTCTATAAAATCTGTCCTTAAAGTATATTTCATCATGAACCTGTGAGCCATATCTATCTGCCATATCAAAACCCAGTCCGAATTCGATTCCTTTAATACCCGGTATACTTATTATACTTTGAGCAATTTTAGAATCAATTTTTCTATCCCAGTTAGCAAAGCTACCTAATCCTACTGGTATATTCCTACCTATAACCTCAACTACTCCTCCTAATGTATCTCCATTTTCCATTGCCTTTTCTATCTCCCTTATCATCAAGCTTTCAGACTCCTTGTCCAATACTCGTAAGGGAGATTCATCTGCTCTCATAAGTTCTTCATCATTCCAGTTGTTATGAAGTTTTTTTACCTTTATCTTACCTATTTGCACTACATGGCTATAAATATTGATTCCAAAACTTTTTAAAAATAATCTGCATATACTACCTACAGCTACCCTCATTGCCGTTTCTCTAGCGCTAGCTCTTTCAATAACATTTCTACCACCATCATAGTTATATTTTAAAGTACCCGCCAGATCCCCATGACCAGGTCTTGGTTTTGTAATTTCAACTTGTTCTATATTATTCCCTTTGTTTTTTATCAATAAAGATATAGGATTTCCTGTTGTATATCCATTTCTTACTCCTGAAATTACGTTTACTTCATCACTTTCAATTTTCATTCTCTTTCCTCTTCCGTATCCTATTTGCCTTCTTTTTAATTGATCATTTATGAACTCAACATCGAAAAAAACCTTTGCAGGGAAACCTTCAATTATACCTGTAAGATATTCTCCATGAGACTCCCCTCCAGTTAAAAATCTTATCATAAATCTCACCCCTTATAATTAAGACTTCTATCCTTAAGATAGAAGTCTTATACTTCGTTTCTTCTTCCTTCTATATATTTTACAATATTATAGGCTGCTAATATTAAGCCTATTACAACAGATGCAAAACCAATTAATTTATAGTAAAGCTTATAGTTCACAAATCTCGAATATATAATCAGTATACTTCCTAATATCATGAACTTTAAAACTTTATCTTTTCCTTTAGATGTTAATTTTACCTTTATTATACTCTTCCTATTGTCATATTTTGCAATAATCAAATCTTCTACATCCTTTTGTGTAGGATATAACCCTGTTTCTTTTAACATAGCTTTTATCTGATTAAAATCAATTAGTATGTAATCAGTTTTTTCCTTTAATTCATCAAGAAAGTATGAATTTGTTACTATTATTCCTTCTTTGATATCTTTTTCATTCATTTCCTTAATAAAGAATTCAAGCTCCTTATAGGATACTCTTGCATCCATAGAACACTTAAGACATTTTAAGCCATACATCTCTCCATTAATTTCTCCTATAAAATCAATATACCTATCATACTCATAAAAGGTAGTCTTATAGAATTTTTCAAGAATGTCCTTTACATAATGCTGAAATTCTCTATTATCTTTTTTTTCAATTTCTTTAATCAATTCACTATCTGCAATATCCTCATTGATTTTTAATATCTTAATATGCCTTACCTTTCGATTCCACAGTATTAAAATGAATGTGTAAACTATTCCTAATATAGAAGCCATAGAGATGGTTAAAAATACATCTTCAGTTAACTTGAATATGATAATGCCTATTATCATCATCAGGGTTACTATCGTAAAAATTAAATCCAACAGAGTAGCCTGCAAATTCTTACCTTTCTTTATAGTGCTATTATAGAAGTTATTAAGTATTAATCTTCTCTTAAAATAATTAAAATACTTTTTGATGTTTACTAATCCTTCCATGTACATTCTTCCCCTTTTTCATCAATATATATGCTAGTACTTGTATTATTGACAATATTACCATAAATAATAATACAATATTTTTAAATATATTCATAAAAAAGTCTAGAGGAAGCATTTGTATCAATAAATCCGTTCTTGGATTCAATAGCCAAAGATCATTATTAAAAAATATAAGATGAAAATATGTAAAATACTTGTTAAAATCACTCAAAGACAAAATGAATAATAATATAATAAGAGCCCACCACAAAAAAATCCCACGGAACAAGGTTCTTCCCAATAGCTGTACCTTCTTAGTTATAAGAAAATATCCAATAAGCAAAATAGATATAATAAAGCTTATATCTTTTAGCCTATATCCATATTTAAAAAGAAGTTTTACATCTATCATGTGCAATATTTCTCTTTCATTGAAGTTAGGTTCCAATATTTTTTCATCTGCTTCATCTCTTATATAGTCCAACAGGTTATCTGTTATATCCATTAATTCGTTAAGGGACTTTCCTGTAATTGATTCAACGTTATTTTTTTTAAAAGACTTTTCATAATAACCTTTATTAAATGTATTTAATTCTACAGATAGCAAAAGTATAAATATTGGGATAAAAATAATGATACTCACTCTACTAAATCTTTCCATCAAACATCGCCTCTTTTTTATTATCTAAAATTTACAAGAGCTTGTCTACTCAAAAAATTAAAAGTTGAAAGACTCATCTTTCAACTTTGAATATTTAGCCCATCGCCTTCTCCAATTTATCTAAATACTTAATAGGAAACATTCTCAACAGCTCTTTGTACTGTTCTACTGTTAAGCCTTGGACAGTTGTATAAATATCAATTTTACCATCTACATCTGCATTTCTAAATCTCTCTTTTATTGCTTCAAAATTAGTATCTATTGCCATGTCTTTCCTCCTTTAAGTATATTATTTCTACTAATTAGTATGCTTAAAGGGAAAAAACTTTATTCATTGTGAAGAGTTCAAAATTTTCTAATAAGAATAAGGTTACCCTGTTAAATCTCTAGATCATCTGGCATTTCCCAGTTATGATATACTTCTTGAACATCATCATTATCTTCCAGTGTATCTATAAGCTTCATCATATTCTTTATGTCCTTTTCATTTGTAAGCACAGTTGTATTTGTTGGTAAGAAAGAAATCTCTGCAACTGAAAATTCATATCCACTTTCTGCTAATCCATCTCTTACCTTATCGAAATTCTCTGGGCTAGTTGTTATTTCAAATCCATCTTCAGTAACTTCAATATCTTCAGCTCCTAAATCAATAGCTTCCAGCATTAAATCATCTTCAGAAATTCCATCCTTACTTTCAATAAACAGCAATCCCTTTCTCTCAAACATGAATGAAACACATCCAGTTTGTCCAAGGTTTCCTCCTACTTTATCAAAAGCATGCCTTATATCAGATGCTGTTCTATTTCTATTATCAGTTAAACAGGATATATAAACTGCTATTCCACCTGGCCCATATCCTTCATATGTTATCTCTTCAAAGGCATTACCTTCCATTTCTCCAGTGCCTTTCTTAATTGCTCTTTCAATATTATCATTTGGCATATTAGCAGCCTTTGCTTTCTCAATAGCTGCTTTCAAAGATGGATTATAATCTGGGTCTGGACCTCCTTCTCTGGCTGCTACCATTATATATCTTCCTAGTTTAGTAAATTCTTTAGCTCTTCTTGCGTCTTCTTTTCCTTTTTTATTTTTTATATTATTCCATTTTGAATGTCCTGACATATAATTCTACCTCCTTAATATCTCCAATAAATTTTAACATAATTTCTTGTCTGTTTAAATATAATTTTTACTTACATTTAACATTTGATAATTCTTTGGTTAATTTTCTAAATTATAGATACTAACCTTCAACTGAAAATCACATTGGCTTAAATATTAGTGGCATACTTCTCTTGTGCTCACTTATTCTATTCATATGCTCAATTTTTTCAATAATTCTTTCAGGTCCAGTTTTTGTTTCAATATACTTATCAAGTACCTCATAACTAAATCCCATTTCCTTTTCATCGGTCTGATCTTCCCATAAGCCTGCTGTAGGTGGTTTTTCTATTATTATCCTTGGTATATTTAAGTACTCTGCAAGCTGCCTTACCTGAGTCTTAGTAAAGGATGCTATAGGTAAAAGGTCTACACCACTATCACCATGTTTAGTAAAGTATCCTACTGTAAGTTCACTTTTATTGCTAGAACCAACTACTAAATATCCCATATCTTGAGCAAAGTAGTATAATGTTGTCATTCTAAGTCGGGGTTTTATATTTGCAAGAGCCATTTTATTTTTCGATTTAATAGGAACAGAATCCAGTAATACGTCATAGACGCTTGTTAAATCCACCTTTTCCACTTTCAACCCTATAGTATCAGCTACTAATAGTCCATGTTTCTCATCTATTGGATTACTATGACAAGGCATTATTACTCCTAAGGAGCTTTCAGGGAAAGCCTTTTTGGCAAGTGCTGCTACTACAGCAGAATCAATACCTCCACTTAATCCTAGAACAACTCCATTAGCTTTAGCTTCACACACTCTATCCTGCATCCACTTTACAATCGCATCTATTAATTTTTCCACAAGTATCCCTCCAAACAAACACTTTTTAAGTATAAGCAACTCAATAATGGTGAAATTAATATTAAAGCTGATTTTATAACATTATAATTATACCATAAAGGAGTAGAATATGCATTCTAATCAAATAAAGTTAATTGGCATTGGATTAATAACTGGATTTATTAATGGAATATTTGGCTCTGGTGGCGGCATGATAATAGTACCTGCTTTAGTATTTCTAATGGATGTTGAAGAACATAAAGCTCATGCAACTGCTATATCAATAATACTTCCATTATCAATAATTAGTACTTTTTTATACCTTAAAGAGGATATGATACAGTTCAATATCGTACTAAATATTGCCTTGGGAGGTGTTATAGGAAGCCTTATAGGGGCAAAATTCCTAAAAAAAATACCTGCTCATATTCTTCGAAAGATATTTGGAGGAATCATAATACTAACTGCTATAAGGATGATGTTGAGATGAAGTTATTTGTCATTGGTCTTTTGTCAGGAATAATAAGTGGAATGGGAATTGGAGGCGGTTCAATCCTCATTCCTTCATTAGTCTTGTTTGCTAACCTAGTACAACAACAAGCTCAAAGTATAAATCTAATTGTATTCATACCTGTTGCTATAGCTGCACTTATAGTCCATATAAAAGAAAAAAATATAATTTTTAAATTTACTAAGTGGATCGTTCTAGGGGGTATTGCAGGAGCCATATTAGGCTCTATAGTTGCCATCAGAATAAACCCAGACACTTTAAGGAAATTTTTTTCTTTTTTTCTATTTTTTATAGGATTATATGAACTGAAAAAAAAAGATAGGTAGAACCTATCTTTCTTCACCAATTAATGTTGCATAAACACAATCATTGAAAAGGGGTTTTAAGCCTAATGCTTCAGCCTTCTCCATTACGGCTTTATCATAGGTTCCAGGCTGGAACCAAACATATTCAATTCCCAATTCCTTAATTTCATCTAAAAGTTCTATAGTTGCCTTTGGTGGTACAACTACATCTACTACCTCAATGCTTTTAGGTATGCTCTTAAGATTTGGATATATTTTTTCACCTTCAATTTCTTCATATTTTGGATTTACTCCATAAGTCTCGTATTCGTGTTCTATGAGCTTTTTAAATATCTTATATCCAAACCTATCCTTGTTATTAGTCACTCCAACAACAGCCCATACTTTCTTTTTTAACATTTCATCCTTTATCATAGTATCCCCTCCTATACCGGCTTTCCATCCTTTAATGAGATATACTCATCATCTAAATGCTCAATTATTGCAGTACCACTGGTAAGGTTATTTATCTTGATGGTAAAAGCCTCCAAATCCTTATGCTCAATATAAACATATATATTTACTCCATCATCATATTCAATATTGTCTATTATATACCCTCCCTGATTCAAAAAATTCTCTATCATCCCATAAGAAGTATAATTTATTCTTATTTTAATTTTCCTATGTGGTATTTTATCAACAATAATTCCTGCCTCAAGGCCTATTTTTGCACCCTTAGTGTACGCCCTTATAAGACCACCTGCGCCTAACTTAATACCTCCAAAATATCTTGTAACTACTACTACAACTTTTTTTAGGTTTTCCTTCTTAATAACTTCTAATACAGGTATCCCTGCAGTTCCTGATGGTTCTCCGTCATCATTGAACCTCTGTATATTATTATCCTCTCCTAATACATAAGCATAGACATTATGAGTAGCATCTCTATACTCCGACTTTATTTTCCCAATGAATTCCAATGCATCATCTTCATTTTCAATAGGCATAGCATGACCTATAAATCTAGATTTATTTATTATTATTTCATCTTTTCCATACTTATGTACAGTTCTATAAGCTCTATCCATTTTCATCTCCTTCCACTTTAATATCTATTGTGAAACTAGAAATTTCTATTATTTATATTATATTATACATTTTACATGGCAAAAAAAGAAAGGCAGAAAGTTCTGCCTTTAGTGTTTCTCTTTTATGCATAAATCTGTTTAATTTCAAATTCCTTATATTCCAAATATTTTTTATAGGATAAACTCACTAAAGACCTGTCTTGACTGTAAGTAATCATTTCCAGAGCTTTATCTACAGGATAAAATCCTCCATCTTTAAATCCTTCATCTTTATTAATCTCATAATGATCAGTTTTAGCTTCCATTACATACCATATTATAATATTACAAACAGATTGCTTTCTTGATAATGAAAAAAATTCGTAACTAGTCTCGCCAGCAGTAGAAACAACATTGGCTTCAACGCCAGTTTCATACTTCACACGACTAACAGCCGTTTCTATTGGCAAGGAATTGTTACGAATTTTTCCCTTTGGTAATACCCATTCATCTTTTTCATTTTTTATGATCAAAACCTTATCATTGTTGAAAACTACTCCACCTGCGCAATTTCTTACAATCATAGAACTCAGCCTCCTTTGTTGTATTACTATTATCATACCCAAAATTCTATAATAATTCAATCAATTTTTAATCTTTTTATAAGTTTGTCATATTTCATATACCTTAAATCTTTCATAATCTTGCATTTCTATATTTGCTGTTAATCTAACCCCATCTATATCATACTTTAGCATTTTTGGTTCATAATTATCTAATAAAAAACTCACTATATCCTGTTTTTGATATGGTATTAATAAGGTCGCCTCTTTATACTCTACCTTTAAATTTTCCATAATCATATTTAACAATCCATCCAGATTTTCATCATATTTCCCAGAAATAAATATCTTCTTATCCACATATCTTGTATCATATATGAGTTCATCTATTTTACTTTTATCCATCTTATTGAAAACTGTTATTATTGGCTTATTCAGTACTTCTAATTCCTTAAGTATATTCATTGTTGTTTCTATCTGAATATTTAAATTTTTGCTTGATGCATCTACAACATGTAATATTAAATCTGCATATTTTACTTCCTCTAAAGTGCCCTTAAATGCTTCAATTAAATTAGTAGGAAGCTTGCTTACAAATCCCACAGTATCTGTAATTATAAACTTTTGTCCATTAGGAAACCTTACCTGTCTTAATGAAGTCTCAAGTGTAGCAAACAACATATCATATGCAAATACCTTCTTGGTTTCATCAGAATTTGAATATAACTCTAATATTCTATTTAGCAATGTTGATTTGCCTGAATTAGTATATCCTACTAATGCTACCATTGGTATTGCTGAATTTGCTCTTTTCTTTCTTTTAACATTTCTAGTTTTTTCAACTTCCTTTAATTCTTTTTCGATATTATTTATCTCCTTTAAAAGATGTCGCCTATCCAATTCTAATTTTTGCTCTCCAGGACCTCTAGTTCCTATTCCTCCACCAGTTCTCGATAGATAGTTTCTAAACCCTGTCAGCCTAGGTAATCTATATTTTAATTGGGCAAGCTTTACTTGAAGTTTACCTTCTTTTGAATTTGCTCTACTTGCAAATATATCAAGTATAAGCGTTGTTCTATCCACTATCTTTCTATCAATAATATCCTCAAGGTTTCTAATCTGAGCACCTGATAGCTCATCATTGAACACAACTGTATCTATATCATATAGATCACAATACTCCTTGATCTCCAGAGCTTTTCCCTTTCCAATAAAATATGCAGGGTCGATAGAACTTCTCTTCTGTATAGTTCTATATAGGACTACTCCTCCTGCAGCTATAACAAGATCTTCAAGTTCATCCATTGAATCCTCTATATCTGACTCGTTATAAAGCTCAACTCCAACAATAATAGTTTTTTCTTTATCAAATGTTTCTGATTTCAAGTTATTCCCCTTTCATATTTGTTATTTTTTATTTATTATACAATAAATTTCACTCATTGTGTTACATCTAATATGTTATCTTCAGGAACTTCAACAAATTGTTCAGGTACTTCTCCTACGATTATTGTTTCAGCAATAGGTATATTGGTTGTAACCTTTATATTCTCTGTTACTAAAGGAAGAATCATTTTAATATCAGTATTTACAATAATGTATATTCTATGCCTTGTTTGATTAATGCCTGTTGATTCAAACTCAGTTGCAAAATCAACAGTTACAGCACCTTGAGGTATTATTCTGACTCTTATACTTGGCAATTTTAATATTTGAGTATTAAAGGCATTATTTAAAGGCACTTTTATAACAGAATCTGAAATTTCTTTCAACTCTCCTTGTACTTCTAATGCAATATCTGATGCAATAATATTCATCAATATTGTATTTGCTTGCATCAATGTTACCTTTCCTTCATTGTCATATTTAACGTTTATTAAATCCGTATATTCTATGTCATTTTTTATCTTGTTTTTTATAGTATCATTAATAGCCTGAATTGTAACTTGCTTTGCTCTAACCTCTGAAATTGCTATTATACTGGGCCTAATTCTTTTATCTATATATTTATATATGTATAATATGAATATTAACAAGGCTATAATCCATAATAAGTATCTTTTTCTTTTGAGGAAAACAAAATAATGTCTCAATTATCTCCCCTCCTATTATATAATATATGTATATTTCAGTTAGAAAAGGATACACATTAACCATTTATTGCGCATTATATTGCTTTGAATTATTAACAATAGATTATTTGTATGTTATAATTATTTTGATTACTACCTGTTCCTAAACTAAGGAGGTATATTAATGTCAGAACATAACAAGAAAAAAACTAAATTTAACAAGAAAAAAGGCTTGAAGATTATATTCATTACATTGTTTATGGTAGGAGCTATATTGGCAGGTACAGTAAGTGGTATTGCATTGGCTATTATAGCTGAAGCCCCAGAAATTAATCCATCAAATATGAGTTCACTACTAACTCAAACTTCCGTTATATTGGATGAAAAAGGCAATGTACTGGAAAAAATACAAACAGAAGAATATAGGACCATAGTTACCATAGATAAAATGCCAAAATACCTTAAAGATGCTTTTATTGCTATTGAAGATGAAAGATTTGAAGACCATATAGGTATAGATATTATAGGGATTGTAAAATCAGCTATTGATAACATAAAAGCTGGTGAAATTGTAAGAGGAGGCAGTACAATTACACAACAGCTGGCCAGAAATATATACCTTACTCTTGATCAAAATTGGACTAGAAAAATTCAGGAAGCCTATCTAGCAATACAGATTGAACAGGAACTTACTAAAGACCAGATTTTGGAAGCTTACCTAAATAGAATATACTTAGGTCAAGGAGCCTATGGAGTACAAAGCGCTGCAGAAACCTATTTTTCAAAGGATGTTCAGGACTTGACACTTGCAGAATCTGCTGTATTAGCTGCAATAGTTCAAAGTCCAAGCAGATATGGATTATATCAGACAATTAGACCTGAAGATTTTAACAGCGAAAAACATATTCAAGTTGGAGAAATTGATATATTTGGAGAAAAATATATCGCTGTCTACAATGAGAGAGCTGTAGAAAGGCAAAAGCTTGTATTGGCTAAAATGTTAGAGCTTGGAAAGATAACTGAAGAAGAATACAATGAAGCTATCAACGAAGACATTTTATCCAAAATTAAACCAGGGCAAAAAAAAGTACAAGGCATATCATCCTACTTTAATGATTTTGTAAAATCTCAAATAATTGATGCTCTTATGGATAAATTAGGGTATACTAGAGAGCAAGCTGAAAGCGAACTTTACACTGGTGGACTCAAAATATATTCAACTATGGACTTAGAACTTCAAAAGAAACTGGAAAATATATATGATAACTTTACCAAAGTTTTATTAGGTGATGTTAATAAAATCAATGCACCAGCCCTTATAAGCTGGAGAAGAGATAAGTCAGGTAACATATTAGATGATAACAATAATGTAATATTTTACAGTCAACAAAATCTGTTAGATGATGAATATAATCTAGTTATAGGACCTAATAATTATGAGTTTGTAGATGGCAATTTAGTTATAAAGAGCAATAAGTTTTCTATTTATAACAATGTAATAGATATAGCTGATTATTATATTATTGACGAAAACAAAAATTTAGTAACATTTAATATGGGCAATCTTTCATTGCCTGAAAATGCATTTACAATTGGTGATGACAAATCCATTACCATAAATAAAAGCTTCCTTGATGAAAATAAAGAATTCTGTTCAGTTAATTCAGAAGGTAACTTAATAATAAACAATAAGTATTTCTATAGGCAAAAAGACGGAATTGTTCAACCACAGTCTGCAGCAGTTATCATGGACTATAGAACAGGAGAAATAAAAGCCTTAGTTGGAGGTAGAGATGTAGTAGGTATTCGTATATTAAATCGTGCAACATCATCGCCAAGACAGCCAGGTTCCACAATAAAACCATTAGCTGTCTACATGCCAGCCTTAGATAATGGTTATACTGCTGCAACAACAATTGATGATATACCATTCTATATAGATGGTAAATTGTGGCCAAGTAACTGGTATACCGGATACAGAGGTATCCATACCCTAAGGCAATCTGTTGAGCAATCAGTAAATGTTAACTCTGTTAAAACACTTCAATCAATTGGTATTAAAACAAGCATGGAATATTTAAGCAAAATGGGTATTATAAATGTTGAAAACCCTGATAAAGACAATTTCATAACAAGTAGTGAAAATAAGGTAAATAATGATGAAAACCTATCAGCTCTAGGACTAGGTGGTATGACAAAAGGCTTAACTCCTTTGGAAATGACTGCTGCTTATGGAACCATAGCAAATCAAGGTACCTATATAGAACCTATTTCATTTACTAAAGTATTAGATAAAGACGGTCATGTTTTAATAGATAATACACCAAAGAAAAATGCAGTAGTTTCACCAGAAGTTGCCTATATAATGTCAGATATATTAAGAACCACTGTTACAAATGGTATTGCTGGAACAGCACAAATTCCTAATATGCCTACTGCAGGTAAAACAGGTACTACACAAGATAAATCTGATGCCTGGTTTGTAGGATATACACCTTATTATGCTGCTGGTATATGGATTGGCAATGATTCACCACAAATAAAATTAAGCAAATCAAGTTCAATTGCTGCAGAACTTTGGAAGATAGTAATGACTCAAGTTCATGAAGGTTTAGAGCCTAAAGATTTCCAGCGTCCAGACAACATAATTACCTTGAGTATATGTACTGAGTCAGGAAAGTTGGCTACAGAATTGTGTAATAGAGATCCTAGAGGAAGTACAGTAAGAAACGAAATATTTGTAAGGGGTACACAGCCTACTGAATTCTGTGATGTTCATGTTGAGTTAGAAATTGACACCACAACTAATAAAATTGCAAATGAATACTGTCCAAAGGAGAATGTTGAAAAGAGAGTATTCATTAAGAGAAATCCACCATATAATCCTGAAGCAAATAATGGCATTTTGCCAAGTGATTATCAATATACTGCACCAATTGAAGTCTGTGATGAGCATACTGAAAGTAAAAGCATAAAAGACTGGCTTGATGACTGGTTTAATAACCCTAGTGAAAACAATGAATATGAGGATGAAGATGAAGACTGGAATAACAATTGGAACAATGGTAATATTGAAAATGAAGATAACAATAATATAAACAATAACAATAATACAAACAATAACGGAAGCAATGGCAATTAATAAAAGTTAGGAGCAAATTTTTGCTCCTAACTTTTTGATCTAGGATATGATATCAATGCTATTACATATCCAAATATTACAGCTGCTGCAATAGCCCCAGCAGTTGTTTCCAATCCACCTGCAAAAGCGCCTATCACTCCTTTAGATTTAGCTCCTTCAATTGCTCCTTTGCTCAAGGAATAACCAAATCCAAGTATTGGAACTGTTGCACCTGCTTCTGCAAATTTAGCTACAGGTTCATATATTCCAGTTGCTCCAAGTATCACACCAATCATTAGAAAAGTAACTATTATATGTGCAGGTGTTAAACTTGTAGTATCAAGTATTATTTGTCCAACAACGCAAATTAATCCTCCTACTATAAAAGCAGTTAAATATTCCATATATATTCCTCCTAGCTTGGCTGATTTTCTAATGTTATAGCATGTGCAATTCCAGGCACAGATTCTCCCTGTAATGTTGATATTGGGGAATGGAGTGCTCCAGTAGCCATAGCCAGTACCCTGTTAAATGTGCCTTTTTTCATTTCTTTATATACATATCCATTTAATACAACTGCAGAACAAGCACATCCGCTCCCGCCTGCGTGTGTATCCTGTTCAACAACGTCAAATATCTTAATTCCACTGTCAGTATAGTTTTCAGAAAGGTCATACCCTTCCTTTTTCATCATATCTATTACAATTCTTCTGCCTATCAAACCTAAATCTCCAGATATTATTAGATCGTAATCCTGTGGTGTAAATCCAGTATCTTTAAAATGCTGTAGTAATGTATCTATGGCTGCAGGGGCCATTGCTCCCCCCATATTGCTTGCATCAGTTACTCCATAGTCTTTTATCTTACCAGGAGTAATATATGTTATATATGGTCCATTTCCATTTGCTGATAATACAGTAGCTCCTGCACCAGTTACAGTCCATTGAGATGGAAATTTCCTTTGAGCTCCATATTCCAAAGGAAATCTAAACTGCCTTTCTGCAGAACTGAAATGGCTTGATGTAGCACAAACAACATTATCAGCAAATCCTCCATCTATTATCATAGCACCTAAACAAATTGATTCTGTCATAGTTGAACAGGCACCATATAATCCAAAGTAAGGTATGCCTATTTGCCTTGCAGTATAAGATGAAGAAATTATTTGACTTAATAAATCACCTGCTATTAAAAACTGTATGTCATCTACAGATAATCTGGCATTTGCTATAGCTAGTTTTATGGCCTCCTCCTGCATCTTTGCTTCTGCCTTTTCGAAGGATTTCTGTCCCCATGTATCATCCTCCAATACTATATCAAAATAACTCCTTAAAGGGCCATCACCTTCTTTTGGTCCTACAATAGATGCAGTTCCTATTATTGAAGGAGGGCTTTGGAATTTGATAGTTTGTTTACCTATACGCTTTATTGCCACAAAATCACCTTCCTGCTGTGAATAATAAATATAATAGACCTACTATAATAGAACTTCCTATTCCATATACTAATACCGGGCCAGCAATGGTAAACATTTTAGCAGCTACCCCAAAAATATATCCTTCCCTTTTATATTCCATTGCAGGTGCTACAATTGAATTTGCAAATCCAGTTATCGGTATAGCTGCTCCTGCCCCTCCAAACTTACCAAGTTTATCATAAATACCAAGGCCAGTTAATAACGATCCTAAAAATACCATTATAATAGCAGTGCCTGTAACTACTTCTTTCTCATCAAGTCCAAACCTAAATAATCCATTTCTTACTATTTGTCCTATTAAGCATATAGCTCCCCCTACAACGAATGACCTAATGGAATTTTTAAAATAATCTGGCTTTGGTACCTTCTTTTTTAAATACTCTTGGTATTCTTTATTAGTCATATTGTCCATATACTACCACCCCTAACGTTTTGATAATACTAACCAGTACCATAATGATCCTGAAGTTTTACCAAAAAGCAATGCAGCAATGATATATTTCAGTTTATGCTTAAGTTTGAACTTTTTTGTAAGTACTGGTATAACATTCAGTACTTCTGCAAGTGCTGATGAAAACAAGCCTATAAATATTCCCATTATAAAAGATACTATAATACTGATTATCCTGTTTAATTTAAACACATAATTAAAAAAATATAGTAAACTAAATAATAAACCACCTAAGCAAAAGCAGTTTTGATACAAGCCTACATATTTTCTAGTATTTGTCAACTGAATTAACCTAGGTATAAAATCAAGTAATGATACAAAAGCAGCCAATGCACCTCCTATTGTTAATCCAGCAGACAATCCAATTGAAGCAAATAAAATAGATTTCATTATACTCACCACCGCTATTTAAGGATTATCACTTTTCTTCAAATCATGCATAATATTGTCTTCCAAGTTCTTATCGTATAGATATAACTCCAACTCCAATGGGCCTGGCTCTTGTCTTCTTCTTTTACTTAAACTAAATACTCTATTAAAAAAAGCATATATACCTATTCCAATTCCTATAGAAAACGGAATGCCCATTATCGCAGGACTCGTTTCTTCTGTACCAGTTATAATATAATGTATCTTTTCTAAGGAGCTTTTCATTTCAGCATCCTCGAAGAAATTAATAATAGCAATAGCAGAACCAAAGAATAAAATTAAAGATACTACTAAAACTTTAAAAAAATTTAACAATGGTTTTGGTTTCTCTTGTTCTTTTATTTCCAACAATATATCCGGACCACCAATTATAGATACATCAATATTTTGGACGCTATCCAATATTTTAGCTATTACTTGATTTCCTGATATGTAATCATAGGATTCTTCAGACTGAACTTTGAGTATTTTTGTTTTTTCAACCTTTTCTTTAATGACATTATTATTACAATACACTTCTCCTATATCTTTAACATATACATTTGTATTTGGTTCAACAGAGTATTTAGAATTAAGATTTATGTATACTTGTTCCTTGTTTATAATATCCACTCCCCTTTATAGTTTCCATTACAAAAGTAGCCTTTTTTGGCACTTCATTATTTGTACCTTCTTCGTTATACCATATAAACAATGCTATAATAAGAATTAGCAATACTAATATTGCTGCAATAACTTTTTTATTCATCTTCATAATATAGTTCATTTAATCACCTCAATCTATAATTATTATTCTCCTATATTAGAATTTAATTCAAAAAAATAAGGCATATCATTATGCCTTTGCCAACTTTTTTTTCATCTCATTTATAATTCTTTTTTCTATTCTTGAAACCTGTACTTGAGATATACCTAATATATTTGCAGCTTCCATCTGAGTTTTATCCTGAAAATATCTTAAAATAATAACTTGTCTATCTCTTTCTTTTAATTCGCTTAACAATTCCTGTAAAACTATTTTATCTAATATATCCTTTTCACTATCTTCTTCTAATCCAACTTTATCAATTAAGTAAAGTGGATTTCCTTCTTTCTCATGAATGACATCGTATAAATAATCTGGATGATATGAAGACTCTAATGCCATTACTATTTCTTCTCTATCTATATTCAATTCATCAGATATCTCCTGGATTGTAGGTTCTCTACCCAGTTTTTTTATTAATCTCTCCTGAGTGTATTTAACTTTATTTGCAGTTTGTTTAAGAGACCTACTAACTTTAATCATTCCATCATCTCTTAAGAACCTTTTAATCTCTCCTGCTATCATGGGAACTGCATATGTAGAAAACTTAACATCAAAAGACGTATCAAATTTTTCAATAGCCTTCAATAGCCCTATACTCCCTATTTGAAATAGGTCTTCTACTTCATACCCCCTATTGGTAAACCCTCTTAAAACACTTTTTATAAGGCCAATGTTACATTTTACCAGTCTATCCTTTGCCTCCATATCACCTTCTTGTGCTTTCTTTATTAACTCCATAGTTTCTTCATGGCTTAATAGCTCATTATCCCTATTCCCTTTTACCATATTATCTACTCCTTAATGGATAGACTCTTAAATGTTTTGCTCATTTTTACTCTTGTACCTTTATTTAATTCGCTCTCTACTTCTAGTTCATCCATAAAAGTCTCCATAACAGTAAATCCCATACCAGACCTTTCAAGATTAGGCTTTGATGTGTAAAATGGTTCCATAGCCTTATTAATGTCTTCTATTCCTTTCCCAAAATCTTCAACAACTATATCTATTTTATTGTCTTCAAGCGTTGCTTCAACTACAACTATTCCTTCTCCATATTCATATCCATGTATGATAGCATTTGTAACAGCCTCTGATACAGCTGTTTTTACATCTGATAGCTCTTCTATTGTTGGATCCAATTGTGAAGCAAATGCAGCCACAACTACTCTTGCAAAGGACTCGTTACTAGACTTGCTTAGAAACTCTATTTTCATATAGTTTTTATTATTATTCTTTTCCATCGATAAATACCTCCTTAGCCCTTAATTGCTTCTTCGATAGTCTGATAAATATTAGCTAGCTTTAATATTCCAGACATTTTAAGCATTCTATTTATATAAGGGCTTGTACTCACAATTGAAATCATACCATTTCTATCAGCACAATTCTTATATCTTCCCATTATCAGCCCTATTCCAGAACTATCCATAAAGTTTAGCTCTCTTAAATCTAGAATAATGTTAGTTAAATTATTACTATAATACTTTTGGTCTATTTTTTTTCTAGCTTCCTCTGAAGTATGATGGTCTAGTTCCCCTTTAAGCTTTACTATCATATAATTGTTTATAATATCAAAAGATAGTTGCAAAGTTTATCCCCTCCTATACTTATTCTATTTAGTATTCTATTAAGAAATAGCATTTTCCTTCATAAAAAAAAGACTAGTTTTGTTGAAAAAGGCAGAAATCAAAAAAGAGTCTTATTAGACTCTTTTTTAATACTAGTAATTTTTACAAGCATATACTACATGGCTCAACAGTATTGAGGTTGTAACACTGCCTACTCCTCCTGGAACAGGAGTGATTTTATCTACTATTGGTTCAACTTTCTCATAATCTACATCTCCACTTATATTTCCATTTTTATCTTCACTTACTCCAACGTCTATTACAATGGACTTTTCATTGAAATATTTTTCATCAAAAAACCTGGCTGTTCCTAAGGCTACAACAACGATATCTGCATTATTGGTCAAAGTATGTAAATCCTTGGTTTTGGAATGGCAAATAGTTACAGTAGCATTTTCTTTCAATAGCATCATAGTCAGTGGTTTTCCAACAACCATACTTCTGTTAACAATTACTACATTTTTTCCTTCTAAAGGTATACCGTAGTATTTAATTATTTCCATTGCAGCTTTAGGAGTACATGGGGCAAATCCACTGATATCTCCTTCAAATATCTTTTCAAGATTCCATGGATGCATACAGTCTATATCTTTTTTTACACTTATTGTATTTCTTATTATCTCTTCATCAATATGCTTTGGCAATGGTCTAAATACAAGTATACCAGATATAGAGCTATCACTATTTAATTCTTCTATTAATTCTACAAGCCTTTCAGTAGTTGTATTCAGTTCTAACTCATAGACTTTTGCATCTATTCCCACGCTATTACAGTTTTTAATAATGCTCTTTTCATATGAAATATCACTAGGATTATTTCCTAACCTGACAATAGCCAATGTAGGTACACGATTTACCTTAGATAACTCTTCAACATCTCTTTTTATCTTTTCTTTGATTTCTTTTGCCACAACACTACCTTTTAATACCTCTGCCATTGTTTCCCCTCCTTATAATTAATTATCTCATTATAGTATAACCTTCAAATACGTCTACAAACACCGTTGTATTAATATTTTTATTATAACATATATAACTAAAAAGACAATAAAGTAAGCTGTTACCTAAATAGATAACAGCTTAATCTAACAAATATTAAATACTGAACAAATCCTGTTTAACAGGATCCTTGCAGTATAAGCATATAAAGGAATTGTTATTGCTTGCGATATTAATCTTGGTGGCAGTGAGACTTCAAATGGTACTCCAAAGAGAGTGTTCATAAAGTATGGAACTAAAATAACTGAAGTTATAACCTCACCTACTCCTATTGCTATTAGAAGCCTCAAAAAAGAAGTCTTACACGTTTTATCTTTGCAATTCATCATTATCAACCCTGGTATAATTCCAGTTAAAGCAGCAGTAATTGTAAAATGAGGCATATAAGGACCCATTGGGCTTACAATCATTCCTATAATATCACCAACAGTCCCAACAACTCCTCCAGCTATTGGACCAAATGCTATTCCTGCAAAGATAATTGGAAAACCTCCAAATCCTATTCTAATTATTTCTGTACCTCCTCCTCCGATTCTTATACTGCCTATTCTTGTCAAAACTACATTCAATGCTATCAGCATACTGTAAATAACAATATTTTTTGCTGAAAATCTTCTCATAAAAAAGCCTCCTTTTAATTTGATATGGCAGTCCTACCACATCAAGAAAGAGACTAACTAGATGTGCCAGCGAACGCGATAGCTTAACGCAAGCTTATAAGCTTTTCGTTTAGAGGCAACGTTCCATCCTCTAACACTTAACGCAAACTATCTACTCTGCCATTATATTAATATTATAATAATCTTTACCCAATTAGTAAACTTATTACACCTGATTTTTATATAATATCTATATAACATTAAAATAATAGGGATATGCAATATGTATATCCCTATTATACCCTCAAAAATTTTTTTAATGTTTTTACTTATTTCTGTTGATATTCTTTTTTAGTTGAACCTCTGGTTCTGCTGGTAATTTGAATAATGGAACAAATCTATCCCAACCAGTTAAAGTCAATAATAATATGGATGTTACAGCTATTATCGCCATAAAGTTATATCTAATAAAATCAAATGGACTAAATTGAACTAATGGATATATTGTTGAAGCTATTCCTGCATAGAACCCAAGATATACATGCCATGGAATAAGCTGTGAGCCAAAAACTCCTAGAGCATCACCAAATGTTGCATTCCTTAAATGAAGCTTGTACAAATCTTCTTTATTTGCCACTACATTTTCATCAGTTATTTCTTTGATAATTGGTCCAATAGTTACTATTTGAGCCATTTCATCTGCTAAAGCAGCATTTCCTATTAAAGATAATATTCCATTTGCAAACATTAACTGTCTAACATTTCTAACTATCTTAATAACTAGATTTGAAAGTGGAGCAAATGCGTTCATCTTACTCATTATTCCACCAAATGCTCCTACCCACATCATCATAACAATTACCCAAGAACCTGCATCTGAAAAACCAGTATACATTAAATCTAAAAAAGCATGAGTATTTTCAATAGTACCTGCTATTAATCCTAGTACATAACTTGAAACAATACCAACACCTAAACAAGCTAATGTACTGATTCCTTTTATAGCTAATACTAATACTAAAATCAGTGGTATAATCATATATAATGGAACGCCTTCTTTTACCTGATTTAGCAAATTCACTGCTGAAGGTCTCTCTTGACTTAATGTAGTCCAAACTTCATTTGGAATTTGTTCAATTGCTTCTGCTGCATTACCAACTTGGCTTGGCAAATTCAAGCTTACTACAAGGAACATAACTGCTGCTAAAACTAAACATAATATAGACCATACCCCTTGATGTCTAACCCTATGTATTACCTCTACTCCTTGGATACCAGAACTCACCACAGTTGTATCTGAAATTAATCCAATATTATCTCCAAAACATGCACCACCTGCTATAGCACATACAGTTATGAGAACGTTTCCACCTACTATATGGTTTAACCATAAGAAAATAGGTGCACAAGCTGCAAATGTTCCCCAGGATGTTCCAGTTGCTATTGATAATATACAACAGATAACGAAAGCAACTAAAGCAATTGTCTTAGCAGTTATTCCAAGGCCAAGGGCTAAATTAATTATTGCAGCACCAACACCTGTTGACATAAATGCCTCTGCCATTGCATAAGCAAACATAAGAATAAAAAATACTAACTGCATTTCTTTTACTCTGTCTACTGCAGCATCTACTATTTCATTTAATTTATACTTCTCCGTTATCATTGCTATTATTGCTGCATAAATTGTTGAAATTGGTGCAATTACCAATATGTCTAATCCAAGATCCCCAAGATTACTACCCATCATAAGACCTGCGAGTAAAATTATTGGTGATAGCTTAATAAGTGCAATCATTTTTGTAGCCTCCTTTTAGTATGTTTAGTGCATTTGCTGGTCTTTAGTTCTGCAATATAAACCCTATCAACCTTATATACTCACATGCATAAGTTCAATAAACTAATGACATACATAAGTAATAAGAAAGTAGGATTATACTTACTGCACCTATTAAAATATTTATAATACCAAAATACATTAATGATTTTGGTAAGATGAATTACTAAAAGATATGTTAAACCAAATTTAAATCATGGAATATCAAATATGATTATAATTTTACTGGTGTTATTTACTTAATTAGTAAATAAACATAAGCAGTATTAATAGGATATGTACCTAAATAGCTGCATTTTTTGATATCTCAAATATTATAATAGTAATTCATATAGTTAGTACAATTTTTATTACTTAACATAGGCGCATAGTTGGATTAATGATTATAAAACATATTTTAATCCAAATAAGACAGGCTTAAAAATATTGCAGAACAAAGTAAACGATATCATTATAACACAAAATCAATTTATCTACAATGTTTTTATTTCATAACTCAGTATAAAAGAAATTTGAAGGCTGTAAGCCTTCAAATTTCACGCATTTGATGAGTAAATCTGTAAGCCGTGTTCTGTCTTAGATGATCATCTATCTATGACTTATTGTTGCCAATAAGTTCAAGCGACCTACCTTTGGGACGGCAGCGGGCAACCACCTTTTTTAGTCCCTGCTTGGTCTTGCTCCAGATGGGGTTTACAGAGCCAGCTAGTCGCCTAGCTGCTGGTGAGCTCTTACCTCACCTTTCCACCCTTACCCAGCACTCTTATTATTATAAGCTTATAAAAGAAAGCTACATACATATGAGTTCCAGGCGGTATATTTCTGTTGCACTAGCCTTAGGGTCGCCCCCACTGGACGTTATCCAGCATCCTGCCCTATGGAGCACGGACTTTCCTCATGCTTATATAAGCATGCGATCATCCGACTTACTCATCTTGTTCAATTTTCAATGGTAATATTAATATAGCATAATTTACAATAGAATTCAAACGAAGAATTAACCACCTATAGAATATTTTTCATGGCAAATATAACATCCTATGACAGTTGTCACATAATACAATATCATCATCTTTTCTCATCTTATCCAATATAATGGAAGGTAATAGCATATTACAGCCGCTACATCTGTTATCTATAACTTCAGCTACTGCTATTCTTTTAGTCTTGATTAAATCTTCAAATTTTTTTAATACATTTTCATCAATAGTAGATTTTATTCTTTTAATCTCTGTTCTTTCATTATCAGCTTTTCTTTCATATTGACTTATAAGATTCTTATGCTCTTTGACTAGTCTTGTATACTCTTTTCTGTATTTTCTAAAGCTTTTATTCAAATTATCATATTCCTTTTTCATTTCTTCAATAGATTCCATATTTTTTAAAAGTTCAGTTTCTACATTTTCTATATTTTTATTAATCGTTTCTCTTTCTCTGTCCAATAGAGTCAGATGATTAATATTTACTATATCTGCCTCATAAAGTTTTTTTTCTACTTTCTTTAGCTGGTATTCCAAATCTTTAAGAAGTGTATTATTTTTCTTCAGTGATTTCTCTTCAAACTCTATTCTTTTCTGTAAATCTTCCATCTTCATATCAATATCTTTTAATAGCATTCCTAATCTTTTTATATTTTCTAGACTTGAAGGCTCTTTAATGCTATTCTCAATTTCCCATAGCAAATTGTAATGCAGTTGAAGTTCCCACAAAACCTTCATAGTAGACATTTGCCCACCTCCACAAGGGATATCAATAAATTACACGTTGAGGATTCATACCATAATACACCTCTATATGAACTGAATTACCGGTCTCTTTTTCCAAATATCTGCCTATTACGGGTAGTATTACCTTTTCTGTATGATAATGTCCAGCATCTATTAAAATCAATCCTAGTTCATTAGCATACTGTGCATCATGATATTTAATATCTCCAGTTATATATACTTGAGCTCCTTTAGCAAAAGCATCAGAAATAAAGGAAGCACCACTTCCACCACACAATGCTATTCTTGTAATATCCTCTTTAATATTTCCATATATAATTATGTTATTGACTTCTAGTTTTTCCTTAACCATGGTGAAAAACTTATCTGGGGCTATTTTCTCTATGTTTCCTACTCTACCATATCCATATACTTCTCCCTTATTGAATAGAGGATATATATCATAGGCTACTTCTTCATAGGGGTGGGCTGTAATAACGCTTTTCAAAACTCTATTTAAATCCTTCTGTCTTACAATGGTTTCTATTCTTACTTCCTCAACTTCTTCAAGCTTGTTCACTTCACCAATGAATGGGGATGTCCCTTCATGAGGCATAAATGTGCCTTTTCCCTCTATATTATAAGTACAATGACTATAATTACCTATAAATCCTGCTCCTTCTTCTCCTAATATATTTCTGATAACTCCTGCATGGCTTTTAGGAACAAAAACAACAAACTTAAAAAGTTTCTCCTCATGTACATCTTTTAATGGCTCTACGCAGCTTAAACCAAAAATATTTGCTAATATATCATTGACTCCACCTTTCGCTAAATCTAAATTCGTATGTGCATTATAAACTACTATATCTTTTTTAATAATATCATATATAAGCTTTTCCTTATAAGAATTATAGATTATGGATTTTATAGGCTTAAATATTATTGGATGATGTGTTATTATCATTTGAACATCTTCTTCTATTGCTTTATTAACTACATCTCTATCTAAGTCAAGAGATATTAAAATCTTTGAAACTTCTCTATTAGGGTCTCCTATTTGAAATCCTGTATTATCCCATTCATCAATTAAATTTGGCAGAGCCCATTTGTTCATAATATTTATAATATCAATAGCTTTCAATTTCCTTAAGCACCGCCTTTAAATCCTTAATTTTATTAATTAGCTCTACGTACCTTTCCTTTGCTCTAGAAGTATCTTTATCATCCAGCTTTTTTATTATATCTTCAGCTACAGCTATTTTATAGTTAATAAATTCCTTTAGCAAAGGGTCATTATTAGATATAAGCTTTTCTCCTACTTCTAAATATATACTATTTTTTAAAAGGTACTTTTCTTTTCTTGCATAAATAATTTCATAGAATTTATTGGATTCTTTAACTAGTTTTTCATCAGTTATGAAAAAGTTATTATTATAAAGATATTCTCTTAACTCCCTTGTCGCAATATTAGGTTGCAATATAAAATGGGTAATGGTGTCAGTTATATCCTTATTAAAGTTTAATATATCCCTTATTAACAATCCTCCCATACCTGCAATAACAACTGTATCTATTTCAAAAGGTTTTATAACATTAAGTCCATCTCCCAATCTAATATCAATAGAATCATTTAACCCCTTTAAATCTACAAACTGCTGTATTTTCATTAAGGAATTGGAGCTTATATCAGTTGCAATTACTTTTTTGGATATTCTATTCTCTATAAGGTATACAGGAAGATAACCATGGTCAGTACCAATATCTCCAACAATGCTATTGTGTGGAATAAAATCTGCTATTGTTTTCAATCTTTCTGATAATATCATATAGAAATTCCTTTCTGCTGTACTCATGCATAAAGATCCGCATATCAAGCGAATCTTTATGTTATTCAAGAAAATCCTTTAATTTTTTACTCCTACTTGGATGTCTAAGCTTTCTTAGAGCTTTTGCTTCTATTTGCCTGATTCTTTCTCTTGTAACATCAAATTCTTTACCAACTTCCTCTAATGTTCTTGCTCTCCCATCGTCTAATCCAAATCTCAATCTCAGAACTTTTTGCTCTCTAGGTGTTAAACTATCCAACACTCCTATTAATTGCTCTCTAAGCATAGTGAATGTAGCAGCATCCTGTGGTGCCAATACGGTATCATCTTCTATAAAATCTCCCAGATGACTATCTTCCTCTTCGCCAATTGGGGTCTCCAAAGATACAGGTTCTTGAGCAATCTTCATAATTTCTCTTACTTTTTCAACTTCCATATTCATTTCTTTAGCTATTTCCTCTGGGGAAGGATCTCTACCAAGCTCTTGTACCAGCTGTCTCTGTATTCTAACCAATTTATTAATGGTTTCAACCATATGCACTGGGATTCTAATTGTTCTAGCCTGGTCAGCAATTGCCCTTGTTATAGCCTGTCGTATCCACCATGTTGCATAAGTACTAAATTTAAATCCTTTTTCATAGTCAAACTTTTCAACAGCTTTCATCAATCCTAGATTTCCTTCTTGGATTAAGTCTAAAAACAGCATTCCTCTGCCTACATATCTTTTTGCAATACTAACAACTAATCTCAAATTTGCTTCAGCAAGTCTTTTCTTAGCTTCTTCATCTCCCTTTTCCATCCTTTTAGCCAGCTCAATCTCTTCTTCTGCTGTCAGCAAAGGAATCTTACCTATTTCCTTTAGATACATTCTAACGGGATCATCTACATTTATTCCTTTTAAAAGTGATGCGTCATCCTTACTTTCTTCTTCTTCATCGGTGATATCATCAGTATCAAGGAGAGCTACTTCTTCTTTATCCCCTACTACATCTATCCCAAGGTCTTCTAGTCTTAAATATATATTATCTATTTGCTCTACATCAAGATCAACCTCTTCTAATGTATCCATTATTTCCTTGTAAGTTAACATTCCTTTTTTCTTGCCTTTACTGATTAAATTCTTCACTGCCATTATCTTATCTTTTTCTAACTTCTTATCTTGCTTATTATTTTGATCCAATGTAGTTCCCTCCTTTCGTAGCATTTATATATGTGATTTTATCTCCTTGTCTAACTCTGTTAATCTTAAGCATAGCTTTTTAAACTCCTCTACATCTCCTTTTTCTTTTTCTTTTTTTGAATCCAGTTCCTTTATTCTCTTAGCAACCAATTTCCTTTCCATTTTTAACTTAAAATAGTTTATAGTGTTTATCAAATCCTCAATAAACTTCTCCATATCTTCGGTAATAACATCTGATTCAATGATATCTCCAACAATTTCAAAGTCTATATTATCCTCTTTTTTTAACCTGCTCATTATTGTCGGTATATCCAATTTAGTCAAAAGAGAGTTATTCTCGTATTCGCTATATATAATATTTGCAATGGCTCTGCATTCATAATTTAAGAAATCTTCTTTTTGAATATGTTTTTTTACTATGTCATAATAGCTTTTATTCTTGATCATCAAGCTAATCAAATTCTTTTCTGCAGTTAAATGGGCAGATTCTAATACTGTTTTCACGGGAGATATTTCATTCTTATTATACCTATTTTTGCCACCAATATACTTGTCCTTGTAAATTGTTATATTAGATTTATATGCATTGCCTAATACTTCTTTCTCTATTGCTTCCTTTGAAATATGTGTTTCATTAGATATCCTGTCTATATATACATCTCTTTCAATTGGGCTTTTCAACGTTTTAATTATTATTGCTACTTCCTTGGTAAACTTAATTTTCTCCTCTGTTTTATTTAGATCATATTTTTGTTTTAAAATAAAAATCCTAAAATCTATACTATTTAAAGCATTTTTCTCCAATTTTTCGAATTCTTCTAAACCCTTATTTTTAATAAAATCATCAGGGTCAAGATTATTGGGAAGTACGATTACTCTTGGATTTATTTCTTCCTTCTCCAATATATTTAATGCTTTTAATGTTGCTTTTATTCCTGCATTATCAGAATCGTAACATATATATATATTCTTTCCATATCTCTTTAGAAGTTTGGCTTGATTTTGTGTAAATGCTGTACCTAAACTTGCAACGGCATAATCTATTCCATAATTATAAAGGGATATGACATCCATATACCCTTCTACCAGTATTATCTTTTCTCTATTGGAAGTCTTATGAACTAAATTAAGTCCATATAGATTCTTACCCTTTTCAAAGATAAGAGTATCTGGTGAATTCAAATATTTAGGCTTTCCATCATCCAGTACCCTTCCACCAAATCCAATAATTCTATTTTTTATATCTATAATTGGAAACATAACTCTGTTTCTAAACTTATCATAATATCCAGTATTGTCCTTTTTTTTACTAATTAAACCTGATTTTTCAATATCTTCGTCCTCAAATCCCTTGCTTCTTAGATGCCTATAAATCTCATCCCAACTATTTGAAGCATAACCAAGTCCGAATCTAGTCATAGTATTTGCATTTATATTCCTATTCCTAAGATATTTTAATGGTTCAGCACTTTTTCTCAGATTATAAATATAAAACAATCCTGCTTCTCTGTTTATTCTATATATTTTTTCCTTTTCTTTTTTTATTTTAGAATCATAATTGTTATCTAATGTATCAATAGGAATATTGTACATATCAGCCAAGAATTTAATACTTTCAATAAAAGATAGATTTTCTTTTTTCATAATAAAAGTTATTAAATCTCCTCCCTCACCACATCCAAAACAATGAAAAAGATTCTTTGTTTCAGATACAGTAAAAGAAGGAGTTTTCTCATTATGAAAGGGACATAATCCAACATAATTACTTCCAGTTTTTTTTAAACTTACATACCTGGATATTACATCGACAATATCTATTGTATCTCTTATTTTTTCAATTAATTCATCATTTATCTTATATCCCATTTTCATCACCTTAAAAGCTACAAAGAAAACACTTTACTATATTTCGACAAATAATTTAAAAATCCTTCTTTGTTTAATATTTTTTCCATGATTTTGGAACAAATAATTCATTAAATAGATTAATAACAAATCTATCTGTCATACCAGCAATATAATCACATATTATTTCTTCTTTTGGTACTTTTTCTGAATAAATCTTTTTGTGCTCATAAGGAAGCTTATCAAAATGAGCTATATAATAATAATATATCTCCTGTATTATATTCTTTGCCTTGCTCTCTTCTCCTTTTACATTTTTATTTAGATATACTCTTTCAAACATAAAATCTCTTAGCTTATTAGTATAGTATCCAATTTCTTCACTCATGGAAACTTCATTTCTTTCTATACTGTTCTCTATTACATCGCATATCATTGTGTTAATTCTCTCTCCATGGGTTTTACCTAATCTATATACACAATCCTTTGGCAATTCATCCACACTGATTATATTAGCTCTAATAGCATCATCTATATCATGATTAATGTATGCTATCCTATCTGCTATTGAAACAATTTTCCCTTCCAATGTATTAGGTTTTCCCTTGCTAGTATGGTTTAGGATACCATCTCTTACTTCGTAAGTAAGATTTAAACCTTTCCTAGTATTTGAATGCTCTATATAGTCTACTACTTTTAAGCTCTGTTCGTTGTGTTTAAATCCCTTTGGATGTAACTGATTCAAAATATCTTCCCCAGTATGTCCAAATGGAGTATGACCTAAATCATGGCCTAAACTAATGGCTTCTACCAAATCTTCATTTAAGCGAAGGGCTCTGGCCAGAGTTCTTGATATTTGAGCTACTTCCAGAGTATGTGTCAGCCTTGTTCTGTAGTGATCTCCTTCAGGTGCTATGAATACTTGAGTTTTATGTTTTAATCTTCTAAATGCCTTTGAATGAATTATTCTATCTCTATCCCTCTGAAATTCTGTCCTTATACTACATTTTTCCTCTTCTATTAATCTTCCTTTAGTATTGATGCTCAAAGTTGCATATTTTGATAGAAAAAGTTTCTCTAACTCTTCTGTTCTCTCTCTAATATTCATAAGGACTACCTCTTTAAAATATCATTGTTATATATATACAACACAACTTTCCATAATCCTTCAATTTTTGAAAAGTTTTTTTTAGCATTTACTGTAAGGTCAAAAATCCAGATTAAAAAGAAGTGTCGTTTTTACAACACTTCTACCCTATATCATCTCCAAAATTGTTTCTCATATGATTTATTATAATTCCAGCAGTTTCTTCAACAGCTTTGTTTGAAACATCTATTACTACACAATTTAGTCTTTCCATTATAGATTTGGAATATTCAAGTTCAAAGTTAATCCTTTCAATACTTGCATAATTTGCATTGTTACTTAGGCCTAAGGATTTTAACCTCTCCTGTCTTATCTCATTTAATTTAAATGGATTGGCAATAAGTCCAAAAATTCTTCTTGAATCCTTTTGAAATAGTTCCTCAGGCACTGGTACTTCTGGAACTAATGGTACATTAGCCACTTTAAAATATTTATGAGCTAAATACATACTTAAAGGGGTCTTAGAAGTTCTTGAGACACCTATTAATACTATATCTGCTTTTTTTATTCCCCTTGCATCTTTTCCATCATCATATTTAACTGCAAATTCTACTGCATCTACTTTCCTGAAATATTTCTCATCTAACCTTCTTATAAGACCAGATTCTCTTTTTGGCTTGCTTCCTAGTACTCCTTCTAATGCTTCTATAGTTGGAGTCATTAAATCAATTACAGGTATTTTATGCTTGTTACCCATTTCCATAATATACTGCCTTAATCTATCTATAACAATTGTATATATTATTATACTTTTCCCTTCCTGAGCTTCTTCAAACACTTCCTTTATCTGCTCTTCATCTGTAACATAAGGATATCTAATTATATCATACTTTCCCGGATTAAATTGGCTAATTGCTGCCCTAGCAACCTGCTCCCCAGTTTCTCCAATGGAATCTGATAATACGTAGATTGTAATACTGTTATCCATAGCTTCACCTCTACTCATTATTTCCTAATTCTACAAACAATCTGGTAATAGTTGTTTTAGTAACTCTACCTATTAATTTATAAGCCTTTTCGCCACTGCTTGAGAGCTCCTCTTTTACTACTGGAAGACTATCTATTTCATGTTCAATTAATTTTATAGCTGCGTCCAATATACTTTCTTCTGGGTAAGTAACTATTATATTGGGCATTCTGGTCATAATTACTGCTATAGGAGTCTTATTTAAATTCATTCCTCCAATAGCATTTTTTAAAAAATCCTTCCTTGACACAACTCCTGATAGATAACCTTTTGAGGTGACGAATATTGTACTAGTATCTTCCAAAAACATTGTGACAATGCTATCATATATGCTAGTTCCTTCATCTACTATAATAGGAACAGATTTTCTATCTGCTACCTTAATATTTCTTATTTTCTCGGAAATTAAATTTAAGGTTGATTTTCCTGTATAAATATAACCTACCTTTGGTCTTGCGTCCAGTATACCTGCCATTGTTAATATAGCTAAATCTGGTCTGAGTGTTGCTCTTGTTAACTGCAATTTTTTAGCTATATTTTCACTTGTAATAGGTTGGTTGGCTTTTACAATATCAATTATCTTTTCCTGTCGTTCACTTAGTTGGATATCGATCACCCCTTTGCTATTGGAAATAAGCCCACTTAAGTGGGCTTATTTTACTATTTTTGATAAATCACAGATCATTAACATAGTCTTTGCAATCTTACCTAACAAACTCAACCTGTTTTCCCTTAAGTCATCATCTTCAACCATAACCATTACATGATCGAAGAAATTATCAACAGGTTCCTTAAGAGTAATAAACTGTTCTAATGCCTTATCATAGGCTTTTTTGCTTATCATATCCAGTGTTTCGTCTTCAATTGCTAGAAATGCTTCATACAGTTCAATTTCCTCTTTCTCAATTAAAAGCTCTTTTTTAACATCTGTTGAAGTAGATTTGTCTGCTAAATTAATCAATCTGTTAAATGTAACCAGTACTTCTGTTAACCCTTTATCAGCAATATAATCATTTAGTTTATCAGCTCTAATTTTTAAATCATATATATCGTCAATTCCAGTGCTAATTACGCTGTCTATTATATCATATCTTATTCCCATATCACTAAACATATTTTTAATCCTTGCATTAAAGAAATCCATTATCTGAGCCTTTACTGTTTTATAGTCAAATACAAGGCCTTGTTCCTCTACGTATATATATAGTGCATAATCAATTATGTCTTCCAATCCCAGGTTCAACCTTTTCTCCAAAATTATATTTATGACTCCCAATGCCTGTCTTCTTAATCCATAGGGATCCTGTGAACCTGTTGGCTGTACTCCAATAGCAAAAGAACCAGCTATAGAATCTATTTTATCAGCAATGCTAATTATTGAACCAGCTGTAGTAGTTGGAAGACTATCTCCTGCAAATTTGGGAAGATATTGCTCATATATTGCTGTAGATACAATCTCATTTTCTCCAGAATGTTGAGCATATTCCATACCCATTTTGCCTTGTAGTTCAGTGAATTCATCAACCATCTTTGTAACTAAATCTGCTTTAGACAGATATGCTGCTCTGTCAATATTCTTTTGAGTTCCTTCTCCAACTTCTAGATAGTCTCCTATCTTATGTGCTAACCTCTGTATTCTTATGGTCTTGTCATATAGAGTACCTAGCTTTTCTTGGTAGGTTATATTCTTTAGCTTTTCCACGTAGTTTTCAAGAGGGAACTTTATATCTTCATAATAGAAGAACTTAGCATCTTCCAATCTTGCACCAAGAACTTTTTCATTTCCTTTAACTACAGTCTCTATATGCTCTTTGTTGCCATTTCTAACTGTAACAAAATAAGGCAATAATCTGTTATTATCATTTACTACAGGGAAAAATCTCAATTGCTCTTTCATTGGTGTTATAACAACATCTTTAGGCAATCTTAAATATTCCTCCTTTATCTTGCCTAATAAAGGAGTAGGATATTCTACTATATTAGTTACTTCCTTAAGTAATTCCTCATCGTATAATATACTGCCACCTTTTTCCTTAGCTAATCTTTCTGAACCGTATTTGATTATCTCCATTCTTTTGTTCTGGTCTACTATAACAAAATTTTCTTCCAATACTGTCATATATTCTTCTACAGAATTTATTATAATATTTCTGCTGCCTAAAAATCTATGTCCATTGGTTTTATTTCCCACTGATATACCTTCAAGCTCAAATGGTATAACTCTATCATTTAATATAGAAACTATCCATCTAATAGGTCTTGCAAACCTTATGTTTTTACCTCCCCATCTCATGGATTTAGGAAATACAATTGCTTTTATAACACCAGGAATTCTCTGTGCTAAAACAGTACTAGTATCTTTTCCTTCCTTTACAACATTAGCAAAAACGTATTCTACACCTTTATGCTCCTCTATAAATATCTCATCTAATCCAATTCCTTGACCTTTCATAAAGCCTTCCAATGCTTTTGTAGGCTTATCATACTCATCATAAGCTATTCTTTTAGCAGGACCTTTTACTGTTTCAACTAAGGTTCTCTGTTTTTCTCCTAACCCATCTACTATAGCCACTAATCTTCTGGGAGTTGAATAGGTTTCTATTTTATTATAATCAATTCTCTCCTCTTCAAACATAGATTTCATATTGTCATATAATTGCTTCAAAGCTTCATCTATGAAATTTGCAGGCAGTTCTTCTACTCCAATTTCTAAAAGGTATTTGCTATTCATACTAATTACCTCCCTTTAGTAGAGGATAACCTAGTTTTTCTCTTTGCTCTACATATTTTGATGCTACCAGTTTAGCTAAGTTTCTAACTCTTCCTATATAGTGAGTTCTCTCCGTAACACTTATTGCTCCTCTAGCATCCAGAACATTAAAAGTGTGAGAACATTTTAAAACATAATCATAGCTTGGTAATACTAATCCTTCTTCGATATTTACCTTTGCTTCCTCTTCATAAATATCAAATAGATGCTTTAATGTATCTATATTTGCTTTTTCAAAGCTATATACCGAATGCTCATATTCAGCATTTTTAAATATATCACCATAAGTTATGTCCTTATTCCATTTTACTTGAAAAATGTTGTCTACATCCTGAAGATACATTGCTATTCTTTCTAAACCATAAGTAATTTCAGCAGACTCCAATACACAGTTTATACTTCCTATTTGTTGAAAATAAGTAAATTGAGTTATTTCCATCCCGTCTAACCATACTTCCCATCCTAGTCCCCATGCACCAAGAGTAGGAGCTTCCCAATTATCTTCAACAAATCTTATATCATGTTTCAAAGGGTCTATACCAATAGCTTTTAAACTGTCCAGATACATGTCTTGTACATCTTCTGGTGATGGTTTAAGAATAACCTGAAGTTGGTGATGTTGATATACCCTATGAGGATTTTCCCCATACCTTGCATCTGCTGGTCTTCTAGAAGGCTCTACATAGACCACCTTCCATGGTTCCGGGCCTAAAGCTCTCATAAAAGTATAAGGGCTCATTGTCCCTGCACCTTTTTCTACATCATAAGGTTCCATTATTGTGCATCCCTTGCTTCCCCAGTATTCAAGTAATTTCAGCATCAGATCCTGAAAGTACATAATTTTACCTCCTCATATTTACGTATAAACAAACAGAAAACCTTTACATCCCTATAGGGACGAAAGGTTACTTCCGCGGTTCCACCCTATTTAATACCCTTAAGGGGTATTCTCTTTATAAATATGCTCAGAAGTGCCTTTCATCAATCCTGTTATACCAGACTCCCACCATCTCTGGCTCGCTTTGATACAAAAATTGACTTCCCTCTTCATCATAGCATACTTAATTCGATTTTCTATACAGATAATAATCTAACAAAATTTTATGACCTTGTCAATAGACTAGATTATATCAATATTATCTAATCATCGTCCTTATTCATAGGAATCATATCGTTAATATTAACTATTTCTCCATCTTCTTTTTGTATTTCCACTGTACACTTTGATAATAATGCTCCCCCCAACCCTATTAAGGCTAATGGCGCAGAAATAATAGCTCCTACTGCAGCTGCTGTGATTGGAAGATTTAAAATTATATCATCATCTTTCTTTACAGTTATCTTTGTAACATTTCCTTTCTTTAATACTTCCTTAACCTTTTTTATAATTTCATTTCCTCTGTCTGTTAGCTCCTCTGACCATTTACTCTTTTGTGCTGATTCTATATATATAATGGCATCTACCACATTGCCATTGCTCTTTTCCAATGCTTCCTTTGCTTGTTGAAATGTTGCATTTGTTCTTGCAACTACGCTATCAATCATCTCTAAAGTTATATCCATATAGTTCACCTCCACCTTTACTTATAAATTTCATTATATCTAGTGAATTAAACTTATTTCTATCTATCTTATGTAGTATGTATTTTACCATAATATCATGTAATTTAAACATGGTTTTCCTTGAAACTCTAATTAGATCTACTTTATCCAATGGCGTATATAGAAGTTCCTTCATACAATTATACATTGAAAGGTCCATATACTCGCTATTTGATTCCACAATACTGCATTTATCACAGATTATGCCACCGTATTCTATATTAAATTTAAAGTCTTGAATATCCTTCCTTCCACATACGACACATCTATCTAACAAAGGTTTATAACCAAGAAAAGATATAAATTTTAATTCATAAGCCAGAATAAATGACAAAAAATCCTTATCTAACTTTGACAATACATCTAATCCTTTTTTCAAAAGGAGAAACAACCTTTCAACATCATCTTCCTCCAAAATCGATATGTCTGCCAGCTCTAAAAGATATGAACCATAAACAATTCTATTCATATCTTCTCTTATAGGGTAAAAAGAATCAATTATATCAGCTTGATTAATATAATAAAAATTCCTTCCTTTAAAAAAAATATAGTTATTATAAGAAAATGGTTGGGTACTAACCATTAACTGACTTTTTGGTCTGTAAGCTCCTCTAGCCATGGCATGAATCTTTCCATGTTTTTTTGTCAATATGGTTAGTATCTTGCTTGTTTCTTTAAAACGCAGTTCTTTTAGAACTATACCTTCATCCTTTATATTCATAATAGTTAACCTTCCTATTTATATCCAAAATATCTTACTTTGCTTTCCTTCTCCCTCCAGTTCTTTTCTACTTTTACCCATATTTGTAAGTTTATCTGACTTCCCAAAAGCTTTTCTATATCTAATCTAGCATTCTTACCAATAGTTTTTAGCATTCTTCCATTCTTTCCAATGATAATACCCTTATGAGATTCTTTTTCACAGTATATTACAGCGCTTACATCTATTAAATTCCTATCTTCCCTTTCAGATATTCTTTCTATCTCTACAAATATACCATGAGGTACTTCTTCACTTAAATTCTCCAAAGCCTTTTCCCTTATTATTTCTGAAATGATAAAGCGCTCTGGCTGATCAGTAATCATATCATCAGGAAAATACTGTGGTCCTTCAGGTAAAAGCTTTTTTAAGGCGTTTATATACAAATTAATATTCTCACCATTAATTGCAGATATTGGTATTATATCCTCAAACATATTCATATTATGATATTTTTCAACTAGCAAGTTTATTTCTTCTTTATTAATTTTATCTATTTTATTAATTAATAGTATTATTGGAGTTTTTATCTCTTTTAATTCATCAATTATATATTTATCTAATTTACCTATATTCATACTTTCATCTACAATGAAGGTAATTATATCAACCTCTTCCAAAGTCTCTTTTGAAACTTTAAGCATATATTCTCCTAGCTTGTTTTTTGGCATTTGTATTCCTGGAGTATCCAGAAATACAATTTGGCAATTTTCCTCTGTATATATCAATTGAATCTTATTTCTTGTAGTTTGAGGTTTATCAGATATTATGGATATTTTTTCCCCTACTATTTGATTTAATAATGTAGATTTACCTACATTTGGTCTTCCAATAACTGTTACAAACCCAGATTTATACATTGTCTCACTCCTTATTTTCACCTAGATCTTCTGGACCAAAACTATAAGGAAGTATCTCATCCAGTGTAAAAATCTTATAATCATCTAATGAATTGGCAATTATTATATTTGCATTCTTTCCAAATTCTCTTAATACCTGCCTACAAACACCACAGGGAAAAGTATAATTGGAATCTCCAACAACTGCAATAGCTTTTATCTTTCTATGACCTTCAGATACTGCTTTAAATATTGCTGTTCTTTCAGCACATATTGTTGGTGAATATGACGATATTTCAATATTGCATCCTGAATAAATCTTATTATCCTCTGTCAACAGTGCAGCACCTACTCTAAATCCGGAATAAGGTACATAAGCCATTTTCTGTGCTTCCAACGCCCTATTAATTAACTCCTTAACATCCATCAATAAACACTCCTTTTCTAAAATTAGTATGTGAGTGATATTATAGTTATAATACTATCATCAGCTTATACCATTACTTGAAATATTAGTATACCAATAAAAGTTCCCAATAAAGCTCCCATTATAACTTCAAATAGTGTATGAATTTTCCCCTCTATTCTGCTTTCTCCCACTAAAATAGCCAATATGAAAGCAAGAGAACTAACCAGCATATTGTTGGCAATAAACGACACTATTGTTGCAATACAAAAGGAAATAGCAGCATGGCCACTTACAGTTCCTCCTTGAAAAGGAGTACCCCTTCCCTTGTAAAATATAGCTTTTCCAAATATGGTCAACAGTATAACCAGTACTATAGCTATAAACGTTAAATATGTTGGGGAATTTCTTATTTTATGGAGAACCAAATTTGTAAATGGTATGAGCCTATCAAAAAACAGCAGATACCCAACTATTATAGCATTGACTGCTGATATTAATACTGCTCCTGCAGCAATATCCTTTGCTAGACGAGCAAGGGGATGGAAATCTTCAACAATTAAATCAACAACTCTTTCAATAGCTGTATTGAACAGCTCTGCCATTAATACAAATGTTATTGTAAATACTAATAGCAGAAGTTCTGTTCTGGTAAAGTCAAAGAAAAGGCTAATGATTATAACAATAGCTGCTGCAGCAAAATGAATCTTCAAATTTCTTTCTGTTTTCAAAGCGCTAATGATACCATTAACTGCATAATTGAAGCTTTCAATTAAGTTTTTTGATTTCTTCATATCTATTCAAAGTTTTCCCTTTCATTTTTAAATATTTTCAAGGTTTTCATTACTTCCTTCTCTTTACTGCGCATTACTAGTTTATCCTCTTCAGTCATGTGATCATAACCTAATAGATGAAACATGCTGTGAACAGTTAAATATATTATTTCTCTAGTAAGAGAGTGTTTATATTCAACAGATTGCTCCAATGCCTTTTCCAATGAAATAACTATATCACCTAACATGTTCATTGAATAGATATCCTCTCCTTCTTCCATTGGAAAGGAAAGCACATCTGTTTCACTATCAACATTTCTGTATAATCTGTTTAGCTCTCTTATTTCCTCATTATCAACAAATGATATACTTATCTCATAATCTAATGATTTGCCTTCAAACTCTAAAACTGTTTCTACAGCATTTTCTATTAAAGGTATGATATCTTCATCTAGCTGAATTTTTTTTTGCCTATTATCAATTTGTATTTCCAAACTATGCATCTCCTTTTGCCGTTCCAATTTCTGGATATTCAATTCGTTCATGGAAAATTCCCATCATAACAGATAGGAAAGCTTCTGAAATTTCTTTTAGATTCCTTAATGTTAGGTCACATTCATCCAACTGATTATCATTTAGTTTCCCTTTTATAATATTTTTTATCATAGCTTCTATGTTTTCCTTGTTTGGCTCTTTAATAGAACGAACTGCTGCTTCAGTAGAATCTGCAAGCATAACAATAGCAGCTTCTTTGGTTTGAGGCTTTGGCCCTTCATACCTGAAATTTTTCATATTAACTTCTTCGCCATTTTCCTGTTTAGCTTTATGATAAAAATATTGAACTAAAGTATCTCCATGATGCTGAACTATTATATCTAGTACCCTTTTAGGAAGCTTGTATTTCTTACCTAACTCTAATCCATCTTTTGCATGATTTATAATTATTGATGCACTTAAACCAGGTTCTAATCTGTCATGAGGGTTGTCCCCACCTAATTGATTTTCTTTAAAGTAATAAGGCCTTGATAGTTTTCCAATATCATGATAATATGCTCCAACTCTTGCAATCAAAGGGTCTGCTCCTACTACTTCTGCAGCTCTTTCACTTAAATTCCCAACAATAATGCTGTGATGATATGTTCCTGGTGCTTCTAATAGCAGCTTTTTTAGTAAAGGTTGGTTTGGATTTGATAGTTCTAATAACTTCAACGGTGTCAACACCTGGAATAGATTTTCCCACATAGGAAGAGAACCAATAGTTAGAATAGCACAAAGGATTCCATTAGCAAATCCATAGCCACTGCGAACTAATAGCTCAACTAGTTCCATTTTTTTTAATAATCCAAAGCTTACTATAATCAATACATTTATCAATCCAATAATTGCCCCATTTATAAATATATTATTCCTCTGTAGCTGCCTAGTTGTTAGATAAGCACTTATAGTACCACTTACTGCATACATTGCCATAATAATATCATCTAAATCCAATATTAGGCTAAATATGAATACTAAATAGAAATTTACTATTATAGATAGTCTAATATCTATTAAAATGGCTATAAGCAGTGTTACTGCAGTTATTGGCATAATATATGGGGAAATATTGAATAAGCCTTTTGAAATTAGAATCATAGCTATTACTATTATAACCAAAATTGATAACCTGTTGTCAGATAATACATCTTTGTGGAATATATAAATATAGCCAAATAAGAATGTCTGCATAAGTAAAACTAATATTAAAATACCAGATATATTATTATAATCATAACCTGTATCTTCTTTAAGAAGTCCTGATTCTTTAATTAGTTCATAGGTCCTACTGTCAATAATATCGCCTTTTCTAACTATGATTTGATGTTCTTTCACTATAACAGGCTCTACCTTACTAAGTTCCTCATCAATCTTACTCTTTGTTGCTTCTTCATCAATAAATTTATTAGGCTGTATAGTGTTATTAATCAAGGATATACCTAACTCTTTGCTGGCATCTTTAATATCCAAGGATTGAAATATCTTTTCTATATTATCCTTTTCATAATCTAAATCTTCTTCAGTAATTCCTGCATTCATTATTTGATTAATCAAGTCAAATATGATTGTCCTAAAATGTGTAAGTTCAGTTTCATTCATATTTAATGCAGTAAGTCCTTCTTTTTTTGTTATTGGTACCCTTGATTCATTTATTAATACTTCAGTTTTCTCCTGCAAGCTCAAATCCTTGTTTTCTTTTAATTCTTCTACCTTATTGAAAAACTGGTTCATAATATCCTTCATTGTCATTTGAATAGAAGGACTTACTCTATATCTAGGCTCAACCTTATTTTTTACTTCTTCTTTCAATGCATTTGTAGCATATTCATCTACAATATCTTTTGTTGCTCTAATTTCAACTGGAGCTATATCCCCTATTTTTACATCTAACCTTTCAGTCTCCACCTTTTTAATAACTGTAAAGAATAATATAGCTGTAAACATAATAATCAATACTCTATTTATGATAATCCTGTTATTTATCCTTCTCAAACTACTATCCATCTTATCCTTTGTGTTTTCAGTCTTCTTCTTCATTTCGGGTATTCCCCCTTAGTTTTAACTATTTTCGTACTTCTCATAAGCCTCAATTATTCTTTGCACCAGTGGATGTCGTACTATGTCATTTTTAGTTAGTGTAATAAATTCTATTCCTTTTACATCCTTTAATATTTTTGATACTGTTACCAATCCTGATGCCTTTCCTTTAGATAAATCTATCTGAGTAACGTCACCAGTTATAATAGCTTTAGAGCCAAATCCTAATCTTGTCAAAAACATCTTCATCTGTTCATTGGTAGTATTTTGAGCTTCATCCAATATCACATATGAAGAGTCCAATGTTCTTCCTCTCATATACGCAAGAGGAGCTACCTCAATAAGGCCTTTTTCGATTAATTTTTGATATGTCTCTCCACCTAATATATCAAAAAGGGCATCATATATAGGTCGCAAATATGGATCTACCTTTTCTTGTAAGTCTCCAGGCAAAAACCCTAAACTTTCTCCTGCTTCCACAGCGGGCCTAGTCAATACTATTCTATTGACTTCTTTATTCTTAAATGCTGTGACAGCCATTGCCATTGCCAAATAAGTCTTACCAGTTCCTGCTGGACCAATTCCAAATACAATATCATTGTTTCTAATACTGTCAATATACATTTTTTGACCTATAGTCTTTGGTTTAATGGTCTTTCCTGATGCTGTAATACATACTACCTCGTTCAATAATTCCTTTAACTGTTCTTCTTTTCCTTTTCTCACTAATTCAATTGTATATCTTAATTCCTGCTTTGTTAACCTCTGTTGGGAATTAATTATTTCTATTAACTTATAGATTAGCTTTTCAACTAATTCAGTAGCACTGTCATCCCCAACTATTACTAGCATGTTATCCCTTAAGAAAAGTTCAGTCTCAAACTCTTCCTCTATTATCTTCAAGTTTTCATCATACTTCCCAAACAATTCAGATATCAAATTATTATCCTCTATTGAGATTTGTCTTTCTATTTTGTCCTTTGTCAAGCTATATCCTCCTCTAATCAATTATCTATTGGGTGCTTTACACCAATATCTTCAATTACTTCTATTACAACATATGTTGTTACAGTATTATTTCTAACATAATGTTTTACATCCTTTGAGATTATTTCCACATCTGATGGCAATTGTTTATTTAATTCTTCAACTGCTTTTATGTGGTTTGAATTCTTGATAAGCTCTATATCCTGCTTTATCTCCCTTGTTTCAACCTCTTTATACTTATGAATCAATAACTTGAAGGGAAGGTCGATATTCATGTTTAATATCTTCATTTCTTCAGTGCTTTCTATATAGTCTTCAAAAGGAATATCTCCTTTAATGAACTGAATACCTCTTTTCCCTATTTTTAGTTCCTTTCTTTCAAATACTCTTCCTGTTTCTTCTTTTATTGTCTTAATTATTGGCTCTTCAACTTTATAACTATACAGTGTTCTAGCAAATACTTCTCCTTCTGCATGTACAAGAATTCTATTTTCTGAATATTCGTCAGAGAATATTCCTGAAATTAAAACATCTCCTTTTTCTACTACATCACCTTTTCTTACTCTAGGTCTTCCATCTCTTGCAATGACCTTTTCAATAATACCTTTCTTAGAAGCAACTATATTAACTGGAATATCCTCATCAATATTTTCAGGAGGTAGATCCCTTTCCTTTAATTCTATTATAAGCTTAGTTCCTTTAATTTCAACTGATGCAAATGATAATACGTCAAATTCATTTAGCAATAAGCGCTCTATATAATCTTTATCTATTTTATATTTAATTATACCATTCTTTATTTTTTCCTCCTCAAGTAGAAGTAAAATATCCTCATCCTTAACCTTTTCATTTCCATTGATTTCAATGTCCCATATTATTGATGATAAAAGAATAATTATTGCAAAAAAAAGAATAAATCCAACTCCTAACATCTTTCTATATCTCAACTTGTATATAATAAATGGGAGCCCTTTTTTCTCTGCTATTTCTACCCTACAGCCAACTTTATTTACTATCTCCTTAAGGGCTCGAAAACCTTCTATAGTAGCTTTCATTTCTAATATAGTATAGTCAATTCTATTAATATCCCAAAGGTAAATATCATTAGTTGCTGCTAGATTCAAAAACCGTTCTAATGTCAGTCCTTCAACTTTTATAATAACATATCCCTTTAAAAAATTCCACGCTTTTATAGTTCCCATATATGCACCCCTAACTAATTATTTCTATCCCATCAATGAATCCATTTACAACTATTTCTTCAGATAGAATTGTCTTCAACTTAAGGTTGCTACCTGTTATCTTAATTACTCCTATGCTAGAATTAACCCTCAAAGTATCCTGGTTATATTCTATTATCCCTTTATGGTTTGAAATATTAAGCTGTATATTACCAACCATTACTATCTTGGGTAAATCCATCACAATATCTTTTGGTAGTTCTAATGCTTCTGAAATGCTATATTTTAGATTTTCTATCCTATTATCCATATAAAAACCTCCCCTGTATTAATCTTATGCTGTCCATAATTTGAGTATTACATGGGAAAAAAAGAGAAGCATATAAACTTATATGCTTCTCTTAATATTTTTTATACTCTTTGGCTCTGAGAGTATTTCAGAATATATAATACCCTTTAATATATCATTCTTCATGAAGTTTTTCTTCCTATTAAGGTTTTCTTTATTCTCTTTTATTTTTATATTCTCGATTACTGAATCTTTGACTTCATTTTTGGCATAAGACATATTATCCTTTTTCAACTGGTTGCCTAATGGATTAATATTTGCCTCATTAGTAAGTAATTCAGTATTAGCTGAATTGCTTACTGAAGATACACTATCTTCTTTTTTCGCATTAGTTATAATATCTTTTCTTACTTTTTCATATGGCCTTTTTTCAATGACAATATTTCTATTTGGCCTATTATGTGCTTTATTTCGAGCCTTATCAATTTTCTTCTTATCGCTAATGCTTTTAGATAAAATATCAAATACTAATATTATAATAAAGATTATTACTCCATTTGGGAACATTTAAAGGCCCCCTATTCATTTTTCTTATCATCATTAACTATTCTTGATATCGAATCTCTCATGTTTGTATCAGCTAATATGTTCTTCATATTATAATAGTCCATAAATCCAATATGTCCATCCCTTAAGGCTTTTGCCAAAGCAAGTGGAACTTCTGCTTCTGCTTCTACTACCTTCGCCTTCATAGCTTGAACCTCTGCTACCATTTCCTGTTCTCTTGCAACAGCCATAGCTCTTCTTTCTTCAGCTTTTGCCTGAGCTATACGCTTATCTGCTTCAGCCTGTTCAGTCTGAAGTTTTGCACCAATGTTTCTACCTACATCAACGTCAGCAATGTCTATTGAAAGTATCTCATAAGCAGTACCCGAATCCAAACCTTTATCCAATACAGTTTGAGATATAGAATCCGGATTTTCCAACACATCTGCATGGGATTTTGAGCTTCCTACTGTAGTAACTATACCTTCACCTACTCTTGCAATAATGGTTTCTTCTCCTGCTCCTCCTACCAGCCTTTCAATATTTGCTCTGACTGTAACCCTTGCCTTTACTATTACCTCAATTCCATCTTTTGCTACAGCTGCTATCTGAGGAGTTTCTATAACCTTAGGGTTAACACTTACCTGTACTGCTTCAAGTACATTTCTTCCTGCTAAATCAATTGCTGCTGCTCTTTCAAAAGGTAAGTCTATATTAGCCCTTTGAGCTGCAATCAAAGCATCTACCAGTGTATTTACATTTCCACCTGCCAGATAATGGGCTTCAAGCTTATCTATTTCTATCTTTAATCCAGCTTTTGTTGCTTTAATCATAGGATTGACAATTCTAGATGGAACAACACGCCTTAATCTCATACCTATTAGAGTCGTAATTCCAATCTTTACACCTGAAAAATATGCAGTAATCCATAATCCTACTGGTATAAAAGTGAAAAACAGTATTACCAGTATAATAATCAATAAAGCTACTCCTACAGTTAAAAATAAACCTTCCATTTACATCCTCCTTACAATAATTTTTGAACCTTCAACTCTTATAACCTTAATCTGCGACCCCTTTGGAATGTAGTTTCCTTCTGACAATGCATCAAGCTTTTCCTCACCTATTTTGATAACTCCTGAAGGTCTAAGGTCTGATGCAGCAATACCCTCTTTATTTAAATATTCTATTTTCAGAGGTGAGCTTACATAGCCTTCTTCATCTTCCTGTTTAGTTGAAAGAACTATTTTATTAAAAGCCTCAATTCTTTTACCTTGTTTTATAAGTATTATAGTAATTATAGCAGTAAATATTATTGATATACTTAGAGACATTACTGCTAATTGCAAGGAACCCATTGCCAGTATTATACCTACTATTATCAGTATAATGCCAGATATTCCTGGTAATCCAAACCCTGGGGATATTGCCTCAATTACTAGCAATATCAATCCAACAACGAATATTATAAGTGAAGTCCATTGTGAATTTCCTGCCATAATATTTCCTGCAAAAAACAATCCAAAGGATATTATACTAATAATACCTCCAACTCCAAACCCAGGTGTAAATACCTCAATAACCAATCCAACTAATCCAATAGTAATTAACAAAGTACTAATTGAAGAACTAGCAAGCAGTTTTGCAAATTTTAGCTCCAAATTCTCTTCAATTTGTACAATACTATTATAGGGGATATTAAAATTTGCAAGAATTTCTTCATAGTTATCTGCTATTAAATCTGCTATTCCATACTTTAGAGCTTCGTTGCTAGTTAAATTTACAAGCTTTCCTTTTTCAGAAAGGCCTTCAATATAAATATCCTTATCAGCCATTGCCTCCACTATTTTGGAATCTCTACCCCTTTGCTGAGCTACATCCCTTAAAAAACTTCTCCACATGGATAGAACCTTTTCTGTATTTGGTATTGTTTCTGCAGACCCAATAGTAGAACTATTTGCCATTACTACTTTTTCAGATGATATGGTTAATAGTACACCTGCAGACTCTGCCTTATTGTTCACAAAGGATATTGTTGGTATATCCAATGACATAATTAAATTCTTAATTTTTTCAGTTTCATCAATTAAGCCACCGTATGTATCAATTTCAAATATTATTGCTTCTGGAGAACTTTTTACTATATCGTTTAATGTTGTATTAATAAAATTATAAGTGGCTCTATTAATTTCTCCCTTAATTGGAATTACATATACATCTCCTAATGCTTCCTCAGCAAATATACTTTGACTTAATGCTACCAACAATATTATAACCATTATAAAAACAATTTTTCGCAAGTTATCACCCCCTATATATTATATTGTATATTTACCCTTTTATTGTATTATATAATAATATAAATAACAAATAAACCTGGGATAAATCTTTAACCCAGGTTTATTTCCAATATTTCCTTTACTATTTTATTAACTGTATTACCATCAGCCTTACCCTTGACCTTTGGCATTACAGATTTCATCACTAATCCCATATCCTTCATAGAGCTGGCATTTACTTCTTTAACTGTTTCCATTACAATTTCCCTTATATCATCTTCACTTAACTGTTTGGGTAAATATTCGAGAAGAATTTCCATCTCTTTCTCTGTCTGTTCCACTAAGTCCTGTCTTTGTCCTTTTTTAAAGTCCTCTATAACATTCTTTTTTTCCTTAAGCTGTTTAGAAATTATCTCTATAACACCCTGATCATCTAATTCAATTCTTTCATCTACTTCTTTTTGCTTTATAGCAGCTCTAATCATTGTTATAGTGTTTTTTCTTATGGTATCCTTACTTTTCATGGAAGACTTTAAATCCTCCATCAGCTTTTCCTTTAAGGCCATAACAAATTCACCTTCTCTTAGTATCTAGCTTTTTTCTTTCTAGCTGCCTCTGATTTTTTCTTTCTTCTTACACTTGGTTTTTCATAATGTTCTCTCTTTCTATATTCAGCAAGAACACCAGCACGGGCACATTGTCTTTTAAACCTTTTCAGAGCATTATCAAGAGATTCGTTTTCTTTAACCCTAATTTCCGTCATTGATTTCTCCCCTCCCCTCTTCCAACTACCAAGAGTTCTCAAAGTGCTGTCATTGGTAATAAGAATATAAACACGAAATAATTATACATTAACTTTGAATTTTAAGCAACTAAATTTTAACCTGGTGGCCAAGAAAATTTTCGACCCCCTAATAGATGAAAATGTATATGGGAGACCGACTGTCCTCCATACTCACCACAATTGTTAACAATTCTATATCCATCCTCATTAATTCCAAAATCTTCTGCTAACTTTTTGATTGTTAAAAAAATATGATTAACTAATTCAATATTAGTTTCATCCAATTCATTAACAGACTTGATATGCTCTTTTGGTACAATCAATATATGAACAGGAGCTTGAGGTTCAATATCCTTAAAAGCTATAATCCTGTCATCTTCATATATTATATCGGATGGTATTTCCTTATTGGCAATTTTACAGAATATGCAGTCCTTCACTTTTTCACCTCCCTATACCACTATGCATATATATTCTACATAAAAACTATAAATCCTCTATTTTCCCAATCAAAAAATCATTTTCTTTATTAATAATCTTTACTGGAAGTATATTGCCTTGAATATTATCCTTTGATAATGATTTTACTCTAACATAATTAGTAGTATATCCCTCATAATATCCATCTTTTTCTTCTTCAAATAAAACCTCAATTGTTCTACCAATAAACTGTGAATTGAATTTGTCCATAAGCTTGTCACCCAAACTGATTAATTTTTCGCTGCGCTCATGTTTTTTACTTCCATGTATTTGATTTTCCATTTTACTTGCTGGAGTACCATTTCTTGGGGAATATTTGAAGACATGAATCCTCGAGAAGCCAATTTCATTAACAAAATCACAGGTTTCATTAAATTCTTCTTCAGTTTCTCCAGGAAATCCAACAATTATATCTGTAGTAATGCCTGCCTTAGGCATATATTTCCTTATCAGGGCTACAATATCCCTATACTGGTTCTTTGTATACTTTCTATTCATTCTCTTTAAAACTGTATCACTGCCACTTTGCAATGAAAGGTGAAAATGATCGCATAACTTTTTAATTTCAACAGCCTTTTGCATAAATTTTTCATCTATAAAGGTTGGTTCCATCGAACTTAAGCGTATTCTTTCTATACCTTCTATTTCATTGACTTTGCTGATAACATCCAGTAAATTTACATCGCCTAAATCCTTACCATAGGATGCTACATGGATACCTGTAAGAATGATTTCCTTGAAACCCGAATCTGCTAATCTTCTAGCTTCTATTATAATGTCGTCTAATTTTCTGCTTCTTATAGGCCCTCTTGCATAAGGTATGATACAATAACTGCAGTACTGATTACATCCATCCTGTATTTTTATATAAGCCCTTGTTTTTGAATTAACCTCTTCTATGTTTAAGTTTTCAAACTCTTTATAGCTTCTTATGTTCTTAACTATGTTTATCTTCTTTCTTTCAGTTTTAGCTTTTTCGCATAGATCAACTATTTTATCCTTATCTATATTTCCTATAACTATATCAACACCTTCAATTTTCTCCACTTCTTCAGGTGCAATTTGGGAATAACATCCTACAGCAGCTACTATAGAATCCTTGTTAATTTTTTTTGCTCTTCTAATAAACTGCCTTGACTTTCTGTCCCCCAAATTAGTCACAGTGCAAGTGTTTATTACATAGATATCTGCATTTTCATCTGGACTTACTATGGAATATCCTCTTTTCTTGAATAGTTCTTCCATTGCCTCTGTTTCATACTGATTGACCTTGCAGCCAAGTGTATAAAAAGCTACTTTTGTCATCGTATCACTCCTAAATCTCCAAGTTCATATAAAATTAATGACATTGTTACAATGCCTGCTGTTTCAGTCCTCAAAATTCTAGGGCCTAGGGTAACCACTTGTCCTCCGATTTCATCTAAAAGTCTAACTTCTTCCTCTTCAAAGCCTCCTTCAGGACCTATTATTACATTAATTCTATTATTTTTTACTTTTTTTAATGCTTCATTAAGCCCCAATGAATGCTCCATCTCATAAGGTACTATAATATTGCTTTCACTTTTTAAAATATTTAACATTTCATTAAATGTCAATATATCGTGAACTATGGGAACAAAATCCCTTTTGCTCTGTTTTGCTGCTTCTAAAGCAATTAAATTCCATCTGCCTATTTTATTCTTTTCTTTTTTATTATCGTTAATCTTTACAACAGTTCTTTTAGTCATTACAGGATAGATATGCTTAACACCTATTTCAGTGGATTTTTGAACTATTAAATCCATCTTATCCCCTTTTGCTATTCCCTGAAAAAGTATTATGTCTATAGGCGGTTCATTTTTCCCAACAGTTACATCCATTATCTTAACATATACCATATCGCTGGCTATATTTATTATCCTACATGTATATAGCATACCTTCCGATAATACTTCAATCATATCATCAATTTTTAGTCTCAGTACATCCTTTATATGCTTAACATCCCTACCTGTAATACTAATTCCATCATCATCTATTTGATCTTTGTCTACAAAAAATCTATTCATATATTACCTACTCCAATGTTGAAACTAATAATGCCCAATCATTCATTATCTTTTCTTCCAATACTTTTAATCCATTCTTAATCAACGCTTCTTTTACCTTATCCTTCTTTTCAGTAATTATTCCTGAAGCAATAAATATACCATTATCCTTAAGATAGTCCTTAATATATCTTGTCATGTCAATAATAACTTCTGCAATTATATTGCAAACGATTATATCAGCTTTATCATAAAACCCATCCAATAAATTACCTTTTATTATTTCGACTTTATCTTTTACATCATTCAGTTCTACATTTTCATTTGAAACCTTTATACACACTGGATCCAAGTCTACTCCTATTACCTTTTTTGCACCTAATTTAGCACTTACTATGCTCAGAATGCCACTTCCACATCCTACATCATATACAAGGCTATTTTTATCAACATACTTCTCCAATGCTTCTATACACAACATTGTAGTTTCATGAGTTCCAGTTCCAAAGGCCATTCCAGGGTCAAGTTCAACTACTATCTCTCCATCTTTTTTATCATATTCCTCCCATGTAGGCTTAACTACTATCTTATCCCCTAACTTTATAGGTTTATAGTATTTTTTCCATGCATCAGCCCAATCCTTTTCATATACTTCACATATTGTTACTGTACCTAATGGCTTTCCAGTTTCATTTAAAGGTATGGTTTCGATATTGTCCCTTACCAGCTTTATCTTATCTGATAAATTCTCATTTTCTGGGAAATATGCTTTTATAATTACTCCCTCATAGTCCTGCTTAATAAGTTCAGGATCTATATAGTCCCAATTTTCATCACTTTGCTGAAATGCCAATATGTCATTTGGATCTTCTATTGCTAAGCCTGTTACTCCTAGGTCATACATTATATTAGCTACTATTTCCTCTGCTTCTGTAGTAGTTTTAATCTGAACTTCAACCCATTTCATAACTTTCACATCCTTTTATTAAATCTTTCAATATTATACCCTAAATATAATAAAATTACCATATCTAAAAAACAATCACTCTAATCGAGTGATTGTTAACTTCCAAAAGCATCTCTCATCTTTCCAAAAAATCCCTTTTTGCTTTCCTTATGGTCAACTCCCATTTCATTATTGAACTCTATTAGCAACTGTTTCTGCTTATCTGTTAACTTCTTTGGAACTTGAACTACAACCTTAAAATATAAATCTCCTCTACCTATTCCTTTTACATTTGGTACTCCCATGTTTTTTAGCCTAAACTCAGTTCCAGTTTGCGTTCCTTCAGGAATAGTATATTTTATTTTTCCTTCCAACGTAGGAATTTCAATTTCAGCTCCTAATGCTGCATCTGCAAAAGATATGGGCACTGTAAAATAGATATTATTTCCTTTTCTTTTAAATATTTCATGTTCCTTAACAGTAATATATACAAACAAATCTCCAGGAGAGCCACCTCTGCTTCCCGCTTCTCCTTCTCCCCGTATGGATATGATAGAGCCATTGTCAACACCTGCAGGAACTTTCACTTTTATCTTCTTTCTTTTTATTTCCTTTCCAGAACCTTTACATACTGGACATTTTTCCTTAATTATTTCGCCAGTTCCATTACAAGCGTCGCAGGTTGAAACTCTAACAAACTGTCCGAAGGGAGTTTGTTGAGCATATCTTACCTCACCTGTACCATTACATTTTTTACATGTTTCTTTTGAACTTCCTGGTTTAATACCTGAGCCTTTACAGTTGCTACATGTTTCAGATTTTCTTACTAGTATTTCCTTTTCAACTCCAAATACTGCTTCATTGAATTCCAATTCCAAGTCATATCTTAAATCAGCACCTCTAACTGGACCCTGTCTTCTGGCTCCAGATGCAGTCCTTGAAAATCCTCCACCAAATATGTCAAAAATGTCATCAAATATATCTCCAAATCCGGTAAAATCCTGGCTAAAACCTCCCTGACCATTTACTCCGGATTCACCATACATATCATATCTCTTTCTCTTTTCCGGATCACTTAATATTTCATAGGCCTGATTGATTTCTTTAAATCTTTGTTCAGCTTCTTTATCATTAGGATTTAAGTCAGGATGATATTTCTTTGCTAGTTTCCTAAAAGAAGACTTTATCTCATCTTGACTAGCATCTCTTGATACGTTGAGTATTTCATAGTAATCTTTCACCAATATCACCCACTTTCATTTCATTCTATATCATAATACCAAAAATCAAAGCTAAATCCAAGAGATTTAGCTTTGATATATTATTTATCATCATCATCCATTACTTCATAATCTGCATCTACTACATCCTCATCGTGTTTTCCACTGTTCTCATTTTGAGGTCCCTGCTGGGATTGTTGATATATCTTTTGTGATATGTTATAGAATTCCTGTGTCAGTTCTTCAGTTTTTGCTTTGATTTCTTCTGTATTGTCTCCTTCCATTGCCTTCTTCAGCTCATCAAGTTTAGACTGAATTTTTGATCTTTCGCTATCTGAAATCTTTCCTCCAAGTTCCTTCAATGTCTTTTCAGTTTGATATATCATTGAATCTGCATTATTCTTTATCTCAACTTTTTCCTTTCTCTTTCTATCTTCTTCTGCAAATTTTTCAGCTTCTTTTACTTTCTTTTGAATTTCCTCTTCACTTAAATTGGTTGATGCAGTAATAGTAATCTTTTGCTCCTTACCTGTACCTAAATCCTTAGCACTTACATTTACAATACCATTAGCATCAATATCAAAGGTTACTTCTATTTGAGGTACTCCTCTTGGTGCTGGTGGTATACCATCAAGTATAAATCTTCCTAAAGTAATATTGTCTTTTGCTAATGTCCTTTCTCCTTGTAATACGTGAATTTCTACTGAAGTTTGATTGTCAGCAGCTGTTGAGAAAATTTGAGATTTCTTTGTTGGTATAGTAGTATTCCTTTCAATCAATCTTGTTGTTACCCCACCTAATGTTTCAATACCTAAGGATAGAGGTGTTACATCCAGTAGAAGCAAATCCTTAACTTCTCCACTTAAAACTCCACCTTGAATTGCAGCACCTATTGCAACGCATTCGTCTGGATTAATATCCTTTTGAGGATTCTTTCCTATTAGATTTTTAACAGCATCCTGTACTGCAGGTATTCTTGTTGAACCTCCAACCAATAGCACCTTTTGTATATCGTCTTTAGTCAAACCTGCATCTTTCAATGCTAACCTAACTGGTTCCAAAGTCTTCTCTACCAGATGTTCTGTTAGTTCATTGAATTTTGCTCTTGTAATATCCATATTTAAATGTAGTGGTCCAGAAGCTGTAGCAGTTATAAATGGCAAATTGATATTAGTGCTCATTGTAGATGATAGCTCTTTTTTTGCTTTCTCTGCTGCTTCCTTTAGCCTTTGATATGACATCTTATCCTGTCTTAAGTCTATTCCATATTCCTTTTTAAACTCTTCAGCTATATAATCTATTAAAGCTTGGTCAAAATCATCTCCTCCAAGATGATTATTTCCTCTTGTTGCCAGTACTTCAAAAACTCCATCACCAACCTCTAATATTGAAACATCAAAGGTTCCACCACCTAAGTCGAATACCATTATCTTCTGTTGACCTTCACTTTTATCCAATCCATAAGCCAATGCAGCAGCGGTAGGCTCATTGATTATTCTCTTTACATTTAATCCTGCAATTCTACCAGCATCCTTTGTTGCTTGTCTTTGACTATCTGTAAAATAAGCTGGTACTGTAATAACAGCATCTGTAATAGTTTCCCCTAAATAACTTTCAGCATCGCTTTTAAGCTTTTGCAATATCATTGCAGAAATATCCTGTGGTGTATATTCCTTACCATCTATAATTTTCTTATAATCCTTTCCCATCTGCCTTTTAATTGACAAGATAGTCCTATCAGGATTTACAACAGCTTGTCTTTTTGCAGTTTCCCCTACTAGCCTTTCTCCTTCTTTAGTAAATGCTACTACAGATGGAGTAGTTCTATTTCCTTCTATATTTGTTATAACTATAGGCTCTCCACCTTCCATAACAGCTACACATGAATTAGTGGTCCCTAAGTCAATTCCAATTATTTTTCCCATATGAATTCCTCCTCAAATTAATTTATTTAGCTACTTTAACCATACTAGGTCTTATAACTTTTTCATTCAGCATATATCCCTTTTGCAATACTTCTATTATTGTTCCTTCATCTTTGTCTTCACATTCCTCCATGAAGACTGCATGATGAAAATTAGGATCAAAAGTTTCACCTAGACATTCTATTTCCTTTAATCCATTATTAGTAAGTACATTAATCATCTGATTATATATCATTTTAATACCTTCATAATAAGCATTGTCTTTTTCTATGTTGTTTAATGCCCTCTCAAAATTATCAAGCACAGGGAGAAGTTGAAGGATTATATCTTCAGTTGCACTTGCATATAGACTTTTCTTCTCCCTTTCAACTCTATTTCTGTAATTAATAAAATCAGCTTGAAGCCTTATAAACTTGTTGTTCAATTCCTGCAACTTCTCTTTATCTTCATCTTTTTGACTATCATCTTCTAAATTTTCAGTGCCCTCCAAATTATCTTGTGTTTCGTCTGATACTTCCTCATTATCAATCTTATCACTCTCTTTTTTTAATTCTTCATTGTTTTCCATTTGATCACCCTTTTTTAATATTTTGATTACAGATATTTAAGTGCAAGATTTCTTGCAATTATTACTTTTTTAATAGCATTTCAATTATTTCTGATAGATTAGCAGAAAATAGCTTTAATGACCTGATTACCGTCAAATAATCCATTCTTGTAGGTCCTATAACTCCTATTTTCCCAATAATCATATTTCCTAACTTATATGTTGCAGTTATTAAGCTACAGTCTTTGATAGTATCATATTTGTTTTCATCACCAATAGAAAATTCAATATCCTCATTCAAAGTATTATTTAAAAGCACATTTAATAGCTGCTCCTTATCCTCTATAAAGGATATAAATGATTTTACTTTTTCTGTATCCCTATACTCTGGAAAATCAAAAATTCTAGTAACTCCATCTAAATATACCTCAACATTGCTATTATCATCCAATGAATTCATAATAACAGGTATTATTCTGTCCAACGTGCTCTTATAATCATAAAACTCTTTAAATATCTCACCTGACATTGCTTCTCTTATACCAGTTATAGTAAGTCCTTTTAGTTTATAGTTAAACAGGTTGGATATTCTTTCCAACTGTTCACTTGAAATATTTTGATCCAATCTGAATATAGTATTTTTAACGATTCCTGAATCTCCAACCAATACTACTAATATTTCTCTTTCATCTATAGGAACCAGTTGAATATGCTTTAATTTCATTTCTCTAATCTGAGGTGATAGAGCTAATGCAGTATAGCTAGTTATAGCAGATAGTATTTTAGCTGAATTTTGAATCAACTCATCTATTTCTCTAGACTCTTTTGTTAATATTCTCTTTATCTCTTCTTTCTTCTCTATGTCAATTCGCATTTTTTCAGCTTTTAATATGTTATTTACATAAAACCTATAAGCTTTATCTGAGGGTATCCGGCCTGATGAAGAATGGGTTTTGTTTAAGTAACCTAAATCTTCTAAATCTGACATTTCATTTCTAATTGTTGCAGAACTAACTCCCAAATCATATTCCTTTGATATAGTTCTTGACCCAACTGGTTCTGCTTCCCTCAAATAACTATCAATAACAGCACATAAAACTCTTATCTTTCTTTCATCCAACATTTTATCACCTCATTTCTAATATCAGCGAATATTTGTTAGCACTCTACATCATTGAGTGCTAACTTAAAGTTATCATAAACAATTCTAAATTGTCAATACCCTATTTAAAAATATAATCAATCTGGCAACAAATCTACATATACAATATTTGATAGATCTAAACCCTTTTTTGTAAATTTAATATTTCCATTTTCCTCCGTTATAAGTCCCTGGGTAAAATGCTTATTTAAAGCTCTCCCATACTTTTCTTCTATATCAACATTAAATCTTTTTTTAAACTCATCTTTATTGACACCATCTATTAGTCTTAATCCCATAATCATGAACTCTGCCATCTGCATATCGTTATCGATATACTCTTCCCCTTCAACTGGGATGCCTCCATCATTTATTGTATCTATATAATTACTATATTTAGAGTGGTTCCAAAACCTTCTATTCCCTATATTTGAATGTGAGGATATTCCAAATCCAACATATGGCTTTATCTTCCAGTAAAATAAGTTATGCTTGCATTCATAACCATGTTTAGCAAAGTTTGATATCTCGTAATGCTTATATCCCTTCGACTTTAATAATTCAACTCCTATATGATACATTTCCCTTTCAGTATTTTCATCAGGGAGCTTTATTCTCCCTTCCTTATACCATTTGTTCATTATAGTGTTTTCTTCAATTATAAGACTATAATATGATATATGATTCACATTTAAATCTATAACATTTTCGAGGGAATTAATACAATCGTCAATACTTTGATTGGGAAGGCCAAACATAAGATCAACGCTTATATTTTTAAACCCTGCTTTCTCAATGATTTCATAACTTCTAAGAAAATCGCTAAATGTATGCTTTCTACCAACTTGCATTAATAAATTGTCATTAGTACTCTGAAGTCCTATGCTAATTCTATTTATTCCAATGTCTCTATAAGCCTTCACTTTTTCATAATCTACAGTCTCCGGATTTACTTCTATTGTTATTTCTCTAATTTCATCAGATCTGTAATTATGATATAGATAATCCAATATTCTCAATATATACTTTTCATCTATATAAGATGGAGTTCCTCCTCCTATAAATACAGTTTCTACTGTATACTCTTTTAACGTATCCTTATACATTTCCATTTCCTTTATTAAGCAATCTACATATTCATCAATTCTCTTGTCCAATCTTGGAAAAGAAACAAAATCACAATAATAGCATTTATTGCTGCAAAAAGGAATATGTATATAAACCGCAATTTCTTTCAATAGATTCACCTTCCCAAATAAATGTTTAATGCACACTAAAAAGTGTGCACTATTCATCGTATTTTAGAACAGATAAAAATGCTTCTTGAGGAACATCAACTGTGCCTATTTGCCTCATACGCTTCTTTCCTTCCTTTTGCTTTTCAAGAAGCTTTTTCTTTCTAGTTACATCTCCTCCATAGCATTTTGCTAATACATCTTTTCTCAATGCTTTTATTGTTTCTCTTGCAATTATCTTTGAACCAATAGCTGCTTGAATTGGAATAGCAAATTGATGTCTTGGGATTTCATCCTTCAACTTTTCAGCAATTTTTCTTCCTCTTTCATAAGCTTTACTTCTATGCACTATTATTGATAATGCATCTACTAATTCTCCATTTATCAATATATCCAATTTAACTAAATCTGATTCCTTATAGCCTTTCAGTTCGTAATCTAATGACGCAAAACCCCTGGTCCTTGATTTCAATGCATCAAAGAAATCATATATTACCTCGTTTAATGGTAAATCATAATGCATTATAACTCTGGTTTCTTCCACGTATTCCATATTAATAAATGTTCCACGTCTGTTTTGACATAGTTCCATAATTGAACCTACATATTCTGTAGGGGTCATAATTGATGCAGATACAATTGGTTCTTCCATATACTCTATTTCTGATAAATCAGGCATATTTGTAGGATTTTGTATTTCCAACTCCTCACCTGATTTCTTTTTAATCTTATATATTACACTAGGTGCAGTAGTAACTATATTTAAATCAAATTCTCTCTCCAATCTTTCCTGTACAATTTCCATATGAAGCAAACCTAAAAACCCACATCTAAAACCAAATCCTAATGCTGCAGACGTTTCAGGTTCAAATACAAGACTTGCATCATTAACCTGAAGTTTCTCAAGAGCATCTCTTACAGAATTGAAATCTTCACCCTCTGCTGGATAGATACCGCAATATACCATTGGAACAACTTTCTTATATCCTGGAAGAGGACTAGCAGTAGGATTATCATGGTCTGTAATAGTATCTCCTACTCTTGCATCTTTAACATTCTTTATACTGGCTACAACATAACCTACATCACCAGCTTCCAGCTTATCAACAGGTATCTGGCTAAAGGTGTTAATTCCTACTTCAGTTACTTCGAAGCACTTGTTTGTAGACATCATCCTGATTTTCATACCTGATTTTATTGTTCCTTCAAATACCCTTATATATGACACTACACCTTTATAGCTATCATAATACGAATCAAATATTAATGCCTTCAAAGGAAGATTCGCATCTCCTTCAGGTGCTGGTATTTTATCGATAATTTCTTTAAAAACACTTTCTATATTTATACCTTCCTTTGCTGATATCAAAGGTGCATCTTGAGCATCTATCCCAATTAGATCTTCAATCTCTTTTTTTATTTCATCTGGCCTTGCACTTGGCAAATCAATTTTATTTATAACAGGAATAATCTCTAAATCCTGTTCTAAAGCTAAGTAAACATTGGCAAGGGTTTGAGCTTCCACACCTTGCGTAGCATCTACAACTAATAGTGCTCCTTCACATGCTGCTAAACTCCTTGATACCTCATAGTTAAAATCCACATGTCCAGGAGTATCGATTAAATTGAGGACATAATCCTCACCATCTTCTCCTCTATAGTTTAGTCTAACATTCTTTAATTTTATAGTTATACCTCTTTCCCTCTCAAGCTCCATACTATCAAGAACTTGTTCATGCATTTCTCTTGATGTAAGTAACCCTGTTTTCTCAATTAATCTATCTGCAAGTGTTGATTTACCATGATCAATATGAGCAATTATAGAAAAGTTCCTGATGTTTTTTTGTTTCACCTTTTGCATGTTTTTCCTCCTTAGAAGTGAATAATTCTAAACAATAATTATAGCAGAATTATTCCAATAAGTAAAACAAAAGACCGTATATACGGTCTTTTGTTAAGGGGCCTTTTTTAATATTTTTAAATCTATAAAGTATTTTTCTCCAAACAATTCTAACGTTTTTTCTCTGAAATCCAAATCAAATATAGTTGGATTTTCTATATACCCTAGGTATATTATTCCATCATTAACTAGTTTTACCCCAATACATAATAGTACAAGTATTGAAATGATAATTGCTGTTTTAAAAAAAGCCAGTCTCCTTTGCTTCTTAATTCTATTCCTCTTTTCTAATCTTGTTTCCAAAATAACCACCATTAATATTATTTCAAAACAGGCATAAAATTATACTATTTAATCTTACCAAATCTATCATTGAAAGGATAATATCTAAAACTTGCTATTCCTTTTATAGACTCTAATGGAACACATCCAAAATATCTGCTATCCTTACTAGCTCCTTCTTCTCTGTTATCTCCTAATACAAATACATATCCTTCTGGTACTTCCCAATAGTTTTCAGAATAAACGTGAGTATAAGACCCTTCTTCTATATAGTCTTCCTCTAAAATTTTTCCATTTAGATAAACTTTTCCATCTATTATTGCAACAGTATCTCCACCTATACCAATCACTCTTTTTATATAGTCTTTATTTTCTGCATCCGGTGCTTCTAATACAACTATATCTCCTCTATCAGGTCCTGAAAAATACAATGGTAATTTATTTGCAAAAAGCCTATCCTTTTCATGCAATGTAGGATACATAGAATTTCCTAATACATAAGTAGTATTGAATATAAAAGTTTTTATTAATACAGCTATGATAATAGCTAGTAATATGCTTTTTATCCATTCAATAGTTTCCTTTTTAATCTTGTCGTTTTTAACTTCTTTCATATAAGAGCCCCTTTCTACAATTTCTATAGTTATTATACCACTTTTTATCGCTTTATAAATACTTACTTCATTATTTTATCAATTGCAACATTTAGAATCTCTCCTAATATTCTAGCTGTCTCTTTGGCTTCCTCCATAGTATTTAAATTGCTCCCAATTTCAATTAGAGCTGAGTAATCTGATAAGAACTGATTATACCTTCCTACAGGCTTAATCATTATACCTGTACATAGGTTTGGATAAACCGCATCTGTAATAGCTTTTATGTATTTTGCAAAGTTTAAAACTGCTTCCATATTTTCAGAATCAGGTCCTATGACGAAGAAAAATGTTGCAACTTCCTTTCCATCAATATTAACCTTTGTTTGCTCTAACAGTTGGTTTAAATTGGCTATAACATCAGTATCATTCTGATCAAAACCATTTCTGTGTATATCCAATAATATCTTAAAGTTACTGTTCTCCTGAATTTTCTCACTAATAGTTTTTAAGGACTCTGAATAGGATTTATTATAAGAAGGAACATCGTGATATTTAGTAATATGCTCAACCTTATGGCCATATTGCTCCATTGTTTCAGCAATTATCTTTCCTATTGTAGTTACATTATAATTCATATCTGTAGTATGATGTTCATTTGTTTCCAGCGAAGAGTACGATTCAGTTCCATGAGTGTGATATATTAATATATAAGGCTTATTTTTATCTACTACCAGTGGCTCCACATTTATAGGATCAGGTATATTTTCAAGAGAAATACTACCATCTGTTTCTCTTATAATAATCAAATCCTTATATTCTTCTATGCTATCTATAATGATGAAATCTTCAACTATTGTAGAATTCATCTCATATTCTTCAATATTGTCCTCATTCAACACTTCATTATCTTCCATAAACAAGTTGGAATTCAGTATTGTTGGAAACTGAGCTTTGAGAAACCTGTCTATTGCATTTCCAATAAAATTGTTTATATTGAACAATTCATATTTATTTTGTTCTATGAGTTGTTGATTCTTATATAAATTTATAATTGAGCTTGTTCTACTTAATAGTGAAATGAAGAATATTTCATCTTCCTGATAAGCCTCCTGCTTAAACACTTCCCATGCTTCGTCACCTAAATAGCTATCAGTTCTACCTTCTGCCCAGCTTATTAAAAAGCTTCCAATATTAAAGACAATCAGGCATATTAAAGCAAATATTATATAGTTGCTTCTATTATCATTCTCACTCATAAAAACACTCCTCTATATATGTATCAATACATAGATTATATTCATTTTAATGTACATATATGATAGTTGTTTATAGAGGGAATTTTTCTATCTAATATACCTGTTTACATCCTTTAAATCAATACCATGGTGCAATGCAATATTAAGACCATTAGCAATTATAATTGACAAATCGTCTATTATTACATCTATTTCTTTTGGAGTTACCACTACGTTTGGCATATATGGCTCCAGTACTTCTCTTATTAAGCTGTATTTTTCCTCTGTTGATATCTGTTCCAATACTGAATAAAATTCAGACCCAATTTCAGCTTGACTTTTCATTGAACCTATAATAAGGTCCATAGTATCATTTACCATAGTTGCAGCATCAACTACAGTGGGTACACCTATGGCTATTACAGGTACTCCCAGGTAATCTTCAGTTAGTCCAATTCTCTTGTTGCCTATTCCGCTTCCAGGACTTATCCCTGTATCTGAAATTTGAATAGTTGTACTTACTCTTTCCATCTTTCTCGAAGCAAGGGCATCTATTGCGATTATAAGATCTGGCTTTGTCTTTTCTACAACCCCTTTTACTATTTCACTTGTTTCTATACCTGTAAGCCCCATTACTCCTGGCGATATTGCAGATACATTAGCTACTGTATCATCCTTATCCTTTTTATAAGCTATAAAATACTGCCTAGTAACCAGTACTCTATCTACTACCTTTGGACCCAGTGCATCAGGAGTAACATTCCAGTTTCCTAACCCAACAATAAGAGTCTTTGTATTTTCATTGTTTCTACACAATCCCTTTAACTCTTTAGCCAATACCTTGCTTATCTCATCTTTGAGCTCTTGGTCTGTATTTTTTAACTTGGGTACGTCAATAGTTACGTACATTCCTTTAGGTTTCCCCATTTCTCTTTCTCCATTTTCATTTATTATTTTAACTCTAGTTATAGAATAATTTTCACTTTCTTCTGTTTCAATATCAACTCCAGGCACTTCACGTTTATAAGTTTCCCTATATATCTCTCTGCTTTCAACAGCTAAATCTGTTCTTATGTTAAACATAATCAAACCTCCTCCTTGATTATTTTTCTATTAATTGTATAATTTTATGTATATTAAATTAATTATCCTTGCATTTAATCCTTCTTCATGGTAAAATAACTTTTGTTAAGATAGAGGAGGTGAATCTTTTGGCAAACATAAAGTCAGCTGAAAAAAGAATTAAGACAATTAATAAGAAGACAGCTCTAAATAGAAGTAGAAAATCCGAAATAAAGAGCTATATTAAAAAATTTGAATTAGCTATTGAAAATGGTAATATTGATGAAGCTAAGGAATTACTTAAGGTTATAGATAAAAAGTTAAAGAGAGCGGCTCATAAAAATGTTATTCATAAGAATAATGCTTCAAGAAAGATTAGCCTATTGACAAAAAAATTAAATAAAAAGATAAATGAAGCAGTATAAATACAAAACTTCGGGATGCCGAAGTTTTTTTGTTTTTATATTTTAAAGCAAAGCTGTGTAATTAGCATTTCCATTGCCAATCTCTCATCAGTATAGTTGAACTTAATAGCTTCATCTGCATGAAGGCAGTATTTCATAGCATTTTCCAGTTGCGTTATAGTAAAATTATTACTTTGATTTGCTACTTTATTGAATTCAAATTCGGACAATTTCATCTTCTCAAGTGTCTCTCTTTTAGAATAGCCTTTTGATTTATAGATTTTATATTGCAACATATTTCTTAACTGTCTTACTATCATATGTAATATAAACAAAACAGGTCTATTGGACATGTACATTTCACTAAATATCCGCATTGCATTTTCTCCTCTTTTGTTACTTATTTCATTTAGCAAATTAAAAACATTCATCTCTAATGTTTTGGCCATAAGATTATCTATAATATCTTTAGTAACTTCGCCATTTACCTGAACATAGTTACATATCTTTATTATCTCATTTTCTAAATCATACAATGTTTTTTCAGAATTAGGATCATTGTACTGAGATTGTTGAATTAAATAATTTATATTTGCATTTGATATTTTTCTTTTATATGCTTTAAATCTATTTTCAATCCAGTTGCTTAGGTCCTTACCTTTTAACCTATGAAATTCTACTATATCCCCAACCTTATTAATTGATTTATATATTGCATTGGATTTATTAACTTCCTTATTCTTTATCGTGAATATCAGAATAAGATAATTGTCCAGTTTTAGAAGGTATTCAGCTAAAGTACTATTATCTACTATTTCAGCATTTTGTGAATCTTTTTTGTTGTTTAATACAGGCAGTTCTTTTATTATAACTATCTTCTTTTCTGACATGAAAGGCAATGTTTCACAAGCATTTAATACTTTATCAAAACTAGCTTCTTCTCCTTCTATTACTATATAGTTTAAGGTTTCTAAGGACTCTTGTATAAATTCTTCCTTTAATAATTTTAACGTATAGTCCATAATATATTGCTCTTCTCCATAAAACAGGTAGACAGGCTTTAATTCTCTTGTTTTTATGCTATCTATAAATTGTCCGTTGTTCAATTCTTTCCAACTCCTTTATAATCTGTATGTAATACTTTATTATTGAAGCAAGTATAATAAAATACAAAGCAAAATATAAAGCAAATATTCCATAGTTTTCATATATATAACCCAAACTACTTTTTTCATTGGAGTAATTTATAATATTATAATAGTTTTTATGTAATAAAAGCCTTATTAATCCATTTTCATCAGTTCTATAAATGTCTATACCTAATAATTTATATCTTTCTAATACATCATCATTTGGATGACCATAAATATTATTTCTACCTACGGATATAAATGCAACCTTAGGATTAACTTTTCTTAAAAATTCTTCTGAACTGGATGTATTACTTCCGTGATGTGGTACTTTAATAAAATCAACGTCATGTTTTAATGTTTTTATAAGGTTTTTTTCTCCATTGTACTCTATATCTCCAGTAAACAAAATATCATTATCATAGTGCTTTAATAACAAACATAAAGACAAGTCATTATCGTCAACTCCTTTTCTTGCCAAAAGTTCTCTGCTTGGCCCTAATACATAAATATATACATTATCAGCTAATTTTAGCCTTTCACCCTTTTCCAGTATAATTACTGGAATTCTATTGTCTTTTGCTTTTTCAATCATCTCTTTATACAGTGGATTGTTACTTTCTTTATATCCTATGTATATCTTATTAATCTTCATATTGTCCATAAGATATGTTAAGCTTTTACAATGGTCTTCATGATAATGGGTTATAAAAACCCCATTAAGTTCAAATATGCCATGTTTCTCTAGATAAGGCAAAACTATATTTTTTCCAATATCATAATCTCCCCAAGTATTACCTCCTGTGTCAATTAAGTAATTGCCAGCTATGGTTCTCAATAATATGCTATCTCCCTGTCCCACATCTATGAAGTCGATAATAAAGGAAGTATTAAGGGATAAACTCATTAAATTAATAATCAATATAAATATTAAATAGTAAACCATACACTTAACAACGTCTTTATGTAAATCTCTTATATAATTTTTATTTGCAATAATGAATATTATAATATAATACATAGCAATTTCAATAATAGATGGAGAATGAACTTTTATATTTAAAACAGGAAAACTATAAAGTATTTTAGCAATTAACGACTCAATATTTAGTATCATGTCTATTACTATACCAATTGAATATGATATATAGCTACTAATAAATGATACCAATATCAGAATAAAGCTTAGTACTAAGCTTAAGGTAAATACAGGTACAATAATTATATTTGCAACTATCCCAATTACAGGTACTCTATTGAAATAAAAGGAAATTATAGGCAATATTCCAATTTGAGCAGCTAATGTTCCAGTGATATTTCCATTATCAATAATTACTCTCTTAAGTCTAGGTGTTAAATATATTATGAAGAAAGTTGCTGTAAAAGACAGCTGAAATCCTAAATTAAATATCCAAAAAGGATTGATTAATTCTAATATTATTAGAGCAAAAAATAGTGTATTTATTGAATCATATGGTTTTGCAAATATTTGGGACATAAATAAAAGTGAAAAGGTTATATTTGCTCTCAAAACTGAAGCAGGCATTCCAATTATAAAGGCATATATCCATATAATACATAGAGCTATAAAAACATTAATTTTTCTGTCAATACCCATAAAAGAAAGAACATCAATAATTAAGGTACATAAAATTCCAATATGAAGACCTGAAACAGCAATTATATGCGCTATTCCCAATTCTCTGAACTCATTTATCATATCTTCTTCAAGATATGAGTAATCTCCTAAAACAATTGATTTCATCAATGAGCTATTTCTTTCTGAAAGATACCTGTCATATATTTCTTCAACTCTATTTACTACTTTCAGCTTTAGCTCTGACAGAAAGCCTTTATTTAAACTCCCTATTTTCAGTATAGAACCTTGCTGAACTGTTGCAGTTGTATATATTCCATTTGATAGCAGATTTAGTTTATAGTTATACAATTTTGGATTCGTGTTAGCTTCAGGTTCTCTTATCTTTGCACTGAAGGAAATTTCATCGTATATATTCAAGTCTACATTTCCTAAAACTGTTAACATCATCTTTTCGGATATCTCTTCATTAATGTTGCTTCCTTTAATATTTCTAATTGATACTACTGCCTTTAATCTATTTCTATCAGAATACTTTATTTCTTTAACTATTCCATTTAACTCCAGAAATTCACCTTTATATTTTAATAATCTACTTTCTTGAATTTTGTTACATGCCAAAAAAGCACCTAACAAAAAAAATAAGATTAAAATTCCTATTTGATTTGCATTTTTTTTTAGTAAAATTAAGTTTATAAGTATTGTAAATATCAATAAGCAAAGGATATAATTCAAACTAATATCTATGAAATAGTAGAATACCACTCCCAATAAGATTGGTATGGAGATATAGATGAAAGGCCTTTTCATATATTCCTCCTACTATACATTATCAATTAAATTATAACATATATTTTTCTATTGTACCTTATGGATAATAAATGGTATTATTATAGCAATGAAAGGTATGGTGATTATTATGACAGAAAGGCTATATATGGAAAATCCTTATTTACGTCAATTAGAAGCCCGTATCGTTGAAAAAAAGTACATGAATGGAAAATACTATTTAAAAACAAATAAGACTATTTTCTACCCAAATCTAGCTGGAGGACAACCAGGTGATAAGGGTACAATAAATGGCATTGAAGTATTAGAAACATATGAAGACGGAAATGATATTATACATGTTCTAAAGGATAATGTCCACAGCGATAGAGTAAAGATGTCAATCGATTGGAATACAAGATTTGACTATATGCAACAGCATTCAGGACAGCACCTTTTGTCTTCATCCTTTTATAAATTATTTAATGGTGAAACCATAGGATTTTATATAGGCAAAGATTACGTCTACATAGATGTTAATATTCCTAAAATAAGCAAAAAGGATATAGAGAAAGTTGAACTCTTTGCCAATAAGATAGTTTTTTCTAATTTTTTAATAAAATCTTACATAGTTGGAAAGGAAGATGTAAATAAGCTTCCTGTTAGAAAAGAACCAAAGGTTAACTCTAATATTCGAATCGTGGAAATTGATGAAATTGACTTTTCTCCCTGTTGCGGAACCCACGTAAGGAGTACCGGAGAAATTGGAATCATAAAGATAAGAAAAGTTGAATCAAATAAGGGAAATATAAGAGTTGAATTTGTTTGTGGATTTAGAGCACTAAAAGATTACTCCTGGAAAAACGAATATATAAAAGATATAAGCAATCTACTGTCAGCAAAAGATAAAGACGTTAAATCTAAAGTTGAAAAGCTATATTATCAAAAAGATAAGCTGGAGAAAGAAAACAGAGAATTAAGAGAAAGAATATATAAATATGAAGCAAATGATCTTATAAATAAAGCAAAAGTCGAAAACAAGATATCTTTTATAGTGCATAAGTTTTCAGATAGAAACATAAAAGATATTCAAAGTATTGCCCATATACTTGCATCTTATAACAATGCAATTTCCATATTAGGAATAGAAAATAAAGATAAAAGTCAGTTTATAATAACCAGGAGCAACAATATTGATGTAAACATAGATGATATTCTGAAAATCATATCTAATGATGTAGATATTAAAGGCGGAGGAAATGCTCATTTAGTGCAAGGCAGCTGTAATAAGGCAGAACTAGATAAAGTATTAGATATTTTCTATGATAGAATTGCTAAAAATATAAAATTATAAAGCTTTCTTTTTCGCTAAGCGAAAAAGAAAGCTTTTATTTATGCTAATGAAAGTATTTCTTTCAATAATGATTCTCTTACCTGATCAATTCTATTATAGTCAATGGTTGGAATATATATCTTCTCCATGATATAGTGATTTTTTCTTGCTTCTACAAGGCTCAATGTAGCTTTTTCAACTAAAAGATTGTATAATTCATAATCCTTCTCATCAATAACACTCTCATCAAAGAATTCATTTAAATTTATAACTTCTGTTGCATATTTTTCACCATTTTTGTTGGAAGTTATACAGGTATCTAATTCCTTAATATTTAATGTTTCAATTTTTTCAGGAAATGTAGGATCATGATATACTTCAACAGCAAGCCCTCTTATTACAGCCTCATCATAAATCTTTTTCAATATAGTAGATTTTCCTGTTCCTTTTTCTCCTTCTATATAATAAATACTCCTAATTCCTTCTAAAATAGTATTTGTGTAATCGACCAGTCCTTTTGGTGAATTAGCAGTAGTAAAAGCATGCCTTTCACTGAATAACAGATCTTCCTCTTCTGTTTTATTTTTAGAAAATATCTCCTCTATAATTAGTTTAGTTCTAATATTAATTCCCTTAAAATCAACTCCTTGTTTGTTTCTTTCAATTATTATATCATGAATATGCCTTAAAGACTTAAAATATGAGAAAGCATTAAAATAAGCCCTTCTATTGGCAGCCTTTGCACGAATTATTTCTTCTTCGTTATTTATCAATTTCTTCTTATCTATAAATTGTGCTAAATCAATTATCTCATCACTAATACCTGGGTAGACAGGATCCATTATATGTGGAGCAGTTCCATCTACTATAGCAATTTTCATTTCAGTTATTAGAATGCTATCTAGTGAATCAGGATCTGATGGGCAATGATGAAATTCTACAGTATAGCCCTGCTTATTCAAATATTCGCCTATTCTTTTCATTAGTGATGATTTTCCACCACCTGGCATTCCCTTCAATATATATAACTTTTTTCTTTTTTCATTGATTATATTATTGTGAAGAGAGTAGAAACCATTAGATGTATTACCTCCAAAAAACATCCTCCTTGTGTTTCCCATAACCATCTTTCCTCCTTTACTTCTATAGTATCAATCTATTCGAGAAATATTATTATGTGCAAAAAAATATAACACTTCTTTTAAGAAGTGTTATAGTATTATAAATTCTACATTTGGCAATTCATTTTGTAATCGCAATCTTATATTATCATTACTTAATGTTTCCCTTTCAGGCGAATTGCCCATTATGATATGGGTGACATTATTTGTCCTGGCAAAATCTATCATAGTCTTAAGAATATTTTTCGACCTAAGAACAGTTAAATCTGCACCTGATTCCTTAGAAACATTAAATAGATATTCTAATGCTTCTCCATCACTTGAACTCTCAAGAAATTTCTCCTTTTCATTTACAACGTGTATTACATAAAGCTTATCCTCATTCGATTCTACTAGTTCGTTCCCTTTTAATATTAATCTCTCACAAGTTTTCTGTTGAGTAACACATACCATTATGTTCTTCATTATAATCCCCCTTAAAGAGTGATGCCAATATAATTATAACATGAAAATATTAAAAAGGTATGATTTCAAAAATTTTATTATTCAAAATAAAATAGGATAGCAAATGCTATCCTGTTAGCCACCCATCATGAAATCATCATCAAAATCATCTGAATCTCCAGATTTTCTTCTCATAATATCTGCAACACGTCCTGTTGCATATATATTTGTCTTTGGCTTAGATTCAGAGCTTGTAAATGCATCAGTTAATCCCAGTTCACTAGCAATTTCAAACTTTAACTCCTCTAAAGCTTTTCTAGCATTAGAATCTACTGGCTTTTTATCCACTCTTTTCACCTCTTTTAAGTGTGTTCTATTTTATTTTTTCTATTTTTATAATTAAAATACAGATAAATGTCTGGAATTAATTTCCTTTTTTTGTTGTAAGATAATTAAAACTAATCATGAAAATATATAATAAAAGATGAATGAAAAATATAGAGATGTCGGTATGATATCTCTATAAGTTTTAGTCTTCTTTACATATTTTTTGAACCAGTTTATTTTAATACATCATTAATCCTAATATGATTAGTATAATCTAGAATTATAACAGCAATCAGCTACTCTTTAGAGGTTCTTATGATTCAGTTTGAAAAAGTTGTATAATTTAATGGAAAGCCCGTCTTTTCATATTTCTTCTACAAGCAATATAGAAAAACTAATTTATCAAACTTCTGATGCATAGTCCATTCTACACTTGATCTTTAGTATAGATTTAAAGTATTTCATATTTTGATTTTTTCATTTTAGTCATATTACCATAACATAAAATAGGTAATCCAATAACTGGTATATAGTTATTTTGACCTTCAAGGAATAGGTTTCAATTCCTTATAGGCAATCAAATAACCATTTAAATGGCTACAAATAGCCATTTCATTTTTTTGAATAATTTCTCCAAAAACAATCTATAAATAAAAAACATTGAAAATTTCAGGTTCTATAACTCTCATCCTGTAGTCGATCTCTAGGGTTTTTGCACTACTGGAGGTCGACGACAAATTCTTTCTTATATATTTTCTCACAATTCAGTCTATTTTTACCTACTTTATTGGTAATAAATAACACTTGTACATATAAATTGCAATCAATTTTTTACTTTTCAAATTATAAATAGATATCTAAATATGATCAATATTTCCAAAAATTGATCACATTATTTCTAACTCAAATAACTCTTATTGTGTAATTTTCAAAAAACAAATAAAGCCACATCAGTGGCTTATCTAAAGTGGCGGGAGTATGTGGGAATCGAACCCACCCAAGAGGCTATTAACCCCTCGCGCTGGTTTTGAAGACCAGAGGGCACACCAGCACCCATCTACCCCCTTGTGAAGACAAATGATATTATATAACAAATCTAAACTTATTTCAACTAATATTATATTATTATAGAATTTCCCTGCTCATAATGTAGTGACTAAGAGCTTGACAAATGTTACTAGCTGAACATAGCTTCTACAAAATCATCAATATTGAATTCCTGCAAATCATCTATTTTTTCTCCTACTCCTATTAACTTAATAGGTAGCATAAGTTCAGATTGTATTGCTATTACCACTCCACCTTTAGCTGTACCATCAAGCTTTGTCAAAGCTACACCTGTTATATTGCACACTTCTTTAAATTCTTTGGCTTGTAAAATAGCATTTTGTCCAGTAGTAGCATCTAAAACCAATAGTACCTCTTTCTCTGCTTCAGGATACTCTCTTTCTATAACGCGGAATATCTTGTTTAACTCATTCATCAAATTCTTCTTGTTGTGTAGCCTTCCAGCAGTATCACATATTAATATATCTGCCTTTCTGGACTTTGCTGCTTGTATTCCATCGTATATTACAGCTGCTGGATCTGCACCTTCGCTATGCTTTACAAAATCTACCCCTGCTCTGTTGCTCCATTCCTCCAGCTGTTCAATAGCTGCAGCTCTAAATGTATCCCCAGCAGCCATAATCACTTTCTTACCTGATTTTTTTAAGTTATATGAAAGTTTTCCTATTGTAGTAGTTTTTCCCACTCCATTTACTCCTACTACTAGAATTACCGTTGGAGATTTATGGGTATTTAACCTATTTGATAGTCCACTTTCATTCATTATTTCTTTAATTTCCTCTTTAAGAAGTTCTCTAATTTTCTCTGGTTCTGTTACTTTTTTCTCCCTAACTCTATCTCGTAATCTATCTATTATCTTCATGGCAGTATTTATTCCTACATCTGCAGTAACTAGTATTTCTTCCAGTTCGTCAAATAATTCCTCATCTACCTTCCCATAGGACTTCAATACACCATCAATTTTATCAGTTACTCCCTTTCTTGTCTTTTCAAGCCCTGCTTTCAATTTTTGAAAGAAACCTTTTTTGACTTCTTGAACTGATTCAGTTCCTTCATTTTCCTTAATTTCAGCTATTTCTTCTACATCCTCTTTGATTTCTGAAAAATTTTCAATTGACTTCTCTTCTTCTTTATTCTTTTTGTTAAAAAATCCTTTAAACATATTTTTCCTCCTTAGCTTGCAATATCTCCAAGATTATCTGTCAATTTTACAGATACTATTTTACTAATTCCATCCTCTTCCATGGTAACACCATAAAGAGCACTTGCTATTTCCATAGTTTTTTTCCTGTGAGTTATGATTATAAATTGAGTTTCCTCAACTAGCCCCATTAAGTAATTTGTATATTTACCTATATTTGCTTCATCTAAAGCAGCATCTATTTCGTCAAGTATACAGAAAGGAGTTGGTTTTACCTTTAAAACTGCAAATAAAAGAGCTACAGCAGTTAAAGACCTCTCTCCACCTGAAAGGAGATTCAAGTTTTGCAGTTTTTTTCCTGGAGGTTGAGCTTTTATCTCAATTCCACAGTTTAGTATATCCTCTTCATCTTCCAACTCAATACTTGCCTTACCACCATTAAACAACCTATTGAATATATCGTTAAATTTTTCATTTATTATTCTAAAGTTTTCAATAAACTGAACTTTCATCTTTTCTTCCATATCATCTATGACCTTATTTAAGTCATCTTTAGCAGTTAGAAGGTCATCCCGCTGCTTTCGCAAAAACTCCAATCTTTCCTTTACCTGTTTAAACTCCTCTATTGCATCTAGATATACTGTTCCTAAACTTTTTATTTCCTCCTTTAGGTTTTTTACCATTATTTCCGCTCTCTTAATATCTTCAATTTCCACCCTTAACTTAACTGCTTCTTCATAGCTTAATTCATATTCTTCCTCTAATCTCTGATTTATATTATCAAGTTGGGTAATATATCTTGTCTCTTTTATTGAACAATTGTTTTTCACGTTCTCCTGAATTTTTATCTCATCTGATATTTCCTTCAACTTACTCTGTATCAGATAATATTCTTTCATCAACAAGTCCTTTTCCTCTTTCAATGAAGCTAATTCCATCTCCATTTCTTCTTTTTGATGAATTAAACTTTGAATTTCCTCATTTATCAAGACAATTTGATTCGATACTTCATCTATTCTTTTCAGGTTTTGCTCTCTTTCCTTTATCTTTTCGTCAATAGAGTCCTTTATGGAATTTAGCTCCATTTCAGCCATTCGCATCTTTTCCTCATTGTTAGCCATCTTGTTTTCCATAGTGTTAATTTGAATCTTAACATCTGTAACTTCTTTTTTTGCTTCTTCCAGTATCTTCTTATTTTCTTCAAATGCTTCGAGAAATTGTGATATCTCCTTTTCCATTGATTCCCTTTTGTTTGTTAATACTTTTATTTCCTCATTAAGATTTATTTCATCTTCATCTATAGTTCTAAGCTCTATGTTCAGCTTATTTATCTCTTCTTTATACTTTAATATGGATTCTTCATTTCTTTTAAGTTCAGCTGAATGCTTATTAATTTCATTTTCTATTCTTATAGTTTCAATATTGATGTTCTGAAGCTCATTTTCCTTTATCCTAATGTTGTTTGAGCAATCATCAATTTGTAATTTCAACAATGATTTCTTTTTCTCCAATTCAGACTGGATTTTTGAAAGCTGGTTTATTTCATTTTTAATTCTTTCAATTCTATATTTCCTGTTTATGAGATTATTAACTTTAGGCATGCTACCACCAGTTATAGAACCACCTGGATTAACAATGTCACCTTCTAATGTAACTATTTTATAAAAATAATTAAATCTTTTAGCTACTTTAGTTGCATTATCAATATTCTCCACGACAATTGTTCTTCCTAGCAGAAATTCAACAATATTTTTATATCGACTATCATATTTAACTAACTCAGAAGCTAATCCTATAATGCTGTATTCCTCTCTGTCCTTAGAATTAATATCTGCTGGTTTCATTTTTATTGTTGAAAGTGGTAAAAATGTAACTCTTCCAAGCTTCCTATCTCTTAAATAATTTATAATGAATTTAGCATCATTTTCATCTTCAGTTACAACGTTTTGCAGACTTCCTCCTAATGCAACCTCTATTGCTTTTTCATATTTAGTATCTACACTTATTAAATCTGCCACTATTCCAATAAGTCTATTCTTTAATACTTTATCCTCTTTATACGCTAGCATTAAATTTTTTACACTCTTATAATAGCCTTCAAAGTCCTCTTCCATATTTTTCAGCAGGTTATAGTTTGTTATCTTTCCCTGTAAATCTATTTTGTTCTGATTTATCAACTTATATAGATTGTCCAACTCGTTTTTATACTTTTCTTCTTCTAGCTTTAAATTGACTAATGCCTTGTTTACTGCAACTAATTCCTCTTTTATTCCTACTTCTTTATCTTCCATATCTTCAATTATTTTTTTCTCTACATCACTATTTTTCAATAGCAAATCTATTTCTTTTTCTATCTGATTTATTCTTTTAGTTATATTATTCTTAAAACTATTAATACCATTAAACTTACTTTTCTTGTCAGCAATTGCATTGTAAAGTTCTATTACCTTATTCTTTTCTAATTCTATCTCCTTTTCTCTTTTCTTAATTGCTTCATTTAACTCTTCAAGCCTTATACTCTTTAACCTATAGTCTTCTCTTAATATGTCCAGCTCCTCTTTACTAATGGTACTAGAGCTTGACAATAGATTTTTATCTTCTTGTAACTTACTATATCTAGAATTCAGCTCTTTTACCTCATTTGAAATCCTTTCAACATCCTTTATATAAAATTTTTTCTTTTCTTCCAATAATGTCAATTGGTTACTTTTGCTATTTATTTCATCTATTATATTCTCTCTTATTTTTTGGATATTCTCTATATTATGGTCCTTAGCTTCAACATTTTTTTGAAAAAGCTGTAATTTTTCTTCAATTTTATCCTTTTCAATTTCCCTTTCATTAATTTGCTTTTGTATATTATCCTTTTCCTGATAGCACCTATCTATCTCTTCTTTAAGCTCTTCAATCTTTCGTATCATTAAATTAATCTCTATTTCTTTGACCTTATTTGAAATATCAAGATATACTTTTGCCTTATCAGACTGTTCCTTTAAGTTTTCATATTGATTTTCTAGTTCACCTATTATATCTTTTATTCTAACCAGATTGCTATCAGTTTTTTCCAGCTTTCTTTCAGCTTCAATTTTTTTAGACTTATATTTTACTATTCCTGCTGCTTCCTCAAATATATTTCTTCTATCCTCTGGCTTTGTACTTAGAATTTCATCTATGCGCCCTTGTCCAATTATTGAATAGCCATCTTTTCCAATTCCCGTATCCATGAAAAGCTCTCTAACATCCTTAAGTCTACATGGACTCTTATTTATATAGTATTCACTTTCTCCAGATCTAAACATTCTTCTGGTAATGGCTACCTCTTGAAAGTCCACAGGTATTACTCCATCAGTATTATCAAATGTTATCGTTACTTCTGCATAGCCTAAGGCTTTTCTCCTATCAGTTCCAGAAAAGATAACATCTTCCATTTTGCTACCTCTTAGACTCTTAACGCTTTGCTCTCCTAATACCCATCTGACAGCATCTGCAACATTGCTCTTTCCACTGCCATTGGGACCTACTATGGCAGTTACACCTTCTTTAAATTCAATCTCTGTCTTATCTGCAAATGATTTAAATCCCTGTATAAATATCTTTTTAAGATGCAAAACAATCACCCTTCAATTAGTTTTAACGTTGATAAATGCTCCTTTATAGCTAATTTTTTGTCTATTATTTTTTCATAATCTCCAAGGGTTATTCTTATAGTATCTATTGGCAATTCATTGTTGCTATATATTTTGACTTTTTTAAATCCATAGGTATTCTTTAAGTAATTTATATTGGATGATTTTTGACCAGCTATATAGGAAATATTCTTTCCATTTACCTCAATAACTAAGGTCCCTTGTAAATAATCCCTATGGATTTTATCTAAACATTCTTTAAGAATAATTTTCATGATATTTGATTCCACTAGCTGTCTAAAGGATGGATGAAAAGGACCTTCTACAACATCACGACCAAGAGTTATGTTTTCTGTAGGCTGTAATCCAACCCTGATTACATCTATATCATAATATTCAAACAACATTAAGATGTCTGTAGTAATATCTACTGCATCCTCTAGACTTAGTGGCTTATACTTATTCTTTTGATACATCTTCTCTAAATATGTATCCTTTATTACGAGTGTAGGGTATATTCTAACACAATATGGATTTAGCTTTACAAATTCTTTTGCTGTATATAGTGACTTTTCCCTGGTGTCACCTACTAATCCTATCATCATCTGTAACCCAAGATTAAATCCATATTCCTTAATTAGTTTAGAGGCCACATATACCTGTTGGCTATTATGGCCTCTTCCGCTCTTTAAAAGTACATCATCATTTAAAGATTGTACACCTAATTCTATTGTATCCACCTTATATTCCTTTAATAGTTTTAATATTTCATGGTCTATGTAATCAGGCCTTGTAGATAGTCTTATACCATGAATCCTTCCCTGTTCTTTAAATTTTAAAGGTACTGATAGAAGCTTTCTTTGAATGTCCTTATCAATACCTGTAAAGCTTCCACCATAGAAGGCTACTTCTATGGTAATATTTTCTTTAGGAAAGGTGTTTAAATGATCAATGATAGTTTTATATACATATTCTTCAGTTACATCAGTGGAAAGCCCAGTAATTCTTTTTTGATTGCAAAAGACACAATCATGGGGACATCCTAGATGAGGTACAAATATAGGTATTATATAATAGCTCTTACTCAAAACGCTCACCTAATTTCATCAGTGCTTGTTTAGCAGCATTTTGCTCTGCTTCTTTCTTGTTTCTGCCCATACCCTTCCCAATAACTTTATCTTCTACAATTACATTCATGTAGAATTTCTTTCTATGATCTGGACCATCTTCTCTCTCTAATACATATTCTGCTTTGGATTTAGCCTTTTTCTGCAGTAATTCCTGAAGTTCAGCTTTGTAATTCTTAAATAGATTTCCCTTTGATAGGGCATATATAACTTCTTCCTCAAAGTTTACCAGTAGAAAATTCCTAGCTGATTCATATTTTCCATCTATATAAATAGCTCCTGTCAACGCTTCAAAGGCATCTGCCAATATAGAGTCTCTATTTCTACCTCCTGTTGCTTCTTCTCCCTTTCCTAAAAGAAGATAATCACCTAAGTTTATCTTTCTAGCAGCAAAAGCCAAAGAGGATTCGCAAACTACAGACGCCCTCCTAATTGTTAGCTCTCCTTCAGGCAGCTCAGTAAATTTATTGTATAAATATTCGCTAACAACTAAATTCACTATTACATCACCTAGAAATTCAAGTCTTTCATTGCTTGCTACATTATATTTACTTTCGTTAGCATAGGAGCTATGGGTTAGAGATGTATTCAGTATTTCTATATCTCTAAACCTGTAATCTATAATAGTCTGCAACTCCTCTAGTTTTCTCCTTCGCTCTAATAATATATTCACAGTATTACCTCCAAAGTAATTTCCAATCTGTTACAATACCTTCTGTATTATCAGTTATCTAAAAGTCCATTTATATAGTTTACTGCATCACCAACAGTGTGAATATTTTCCACTTCACTGTCGTCTACCTGAATTTCAAACTCATCTTCTAATGCCATTATAAGCTCTACTAAATCTAGAGAATCTGCATTTAAGTCATCCTTAAATGACGTCTCCATTGTTATTTCATCCTCATCAATGCTAAATTGCTCTGAAATAATCATTTTTACCTTTTCATATACCATATAATACACCTCCGAATTACTGCGCTTTTAATTATTTATATCATTTTCGATTAAATTTATTACCTCATTATCAACAAAATTTTTTACTTGTCTAATGGCATTTTTTATAGCTAAAGCATCGGAACTTCCATGAGCTTTAATTACCGGCTTTTTTAATCCTAAAAGTGGAGCTCCTCCATATTCTCTATAATCCATTCTTCTTTTTAAGGAGCTAAATTGTGATTTTAATAATAAAGCACCAATTTTAGATTTAAAAGATTCAGTAATTTCTTCTTTTAATAATGAAAAAATAGATATAGCCATGCCTTCTGTTAACTTCAATATGATATTTCCCACAAATCCATCACATACAATAACATCACAAACTCCTTCAGGAATATCTCTGGCTTCTATGTTGCCAATAAAGTCTATATTTGATTCTTTCAAAAGTGTATAGGCTTCTTTTACTAACGCATTTCCCTTTCCCTCTTCAGTACCTATGTTAGCCAAGGCTACTCTTGGAGTTTTATAGCCTAGTATTTTTTCGCAGTATATTGAACCCATAACAGCAAATTGCTTTAAATATTCTGGCTTACTGTCTACATTTGCTCCAGCATCTATTAGTAATGATATGCCTTTTTTAGTTGGATAAACTGTTGCCAATGCTGCTCTTTCAATGCCTTCAATTCTTTTAACTATAAAGAGACCTCCAGCCAATAGTGCTCCCGTACTTCCAGCAGATATAAAACCTTCTCCTTTATTTTCAGCAAGAGCTTTTAGACCTACTACCATAGAGGAATCCTTTTTCCTTCTAATTGCTAGAGCTGGTTCATCTTCGTTTGTTATTACATCATTTGCATTTATTATTTCAATTGACTCTTGAGGATAATCGTATTTTTTTAATTCTTCTTGTATTATATCCTCCTTGCCTACTATTATTATTTCCACACCTAAGTCTTTTACAGCATCTATAGAACCTTTTACAACCTCTTTATAGCCTTTATCTCCCCCCATACCATCTATTATTATTTTCATATAAATCCTCCTAATATTCCTTAAGTACTACTGTTATTTAATATATTATAGAAAAGTTAAAAATGCAATATTTATAGAAAAAAAGATAGTGATTTATTCACTATCTTTACTCTACCTTTAAAACTTCTTTTTCTCCATAATATCCACAAGCTCTGCATACCCTATGAGGTAGTTTAGGCTCATGACATTGTGGACACTCTGAAATTGTAGCTTTTGCCAATCTATATGCTGAAGCTCTTCTTTGATTTTTTCTAGCCTTACTTGTTTTTCTTTTTGGTACTGCCATCTAAAACACCTCCTTATTCATTAAGCCATAAATCTTTTAGTACTGCAAATCTTGGATCGATATCCTCCACAATACAATTGCATTCCTCGACGTTTAGATTTGCACCACATTGAGGACAGATTCCTTTACATTCTACTTTACAAAGAGGTTTCATAGGAAGGGATAAATATACCATAGTCATAATTTCCTCTGTTAAATCTAGTTTCTCATCAGAATAGTAAATAATTTCCCCTTCTTCGTCTTCCATTGTCTCGTCAGATTTTTTTACTAACTTTCCCGACAAGAATGTTCTTTCTTCTTTTATAAATGGCTCTAGACATCTTCCACAGATTTCTTCATATTTATAGATTACATCTATATGAATTAGATAATCATCATCTACTTTATATATTTCTCCTTCATATTTTATAGGTTCTATAAATCTAATCCTTCTGCCATCGATGTCTACTTGATCTTTTTCTACTTGACCATTAAGGACAATGCTTGAGACATTCTCATCGCGAAGTCTTGACAGGTCCATTTTCATAAATTTCACCTCTTAAACTAACACAAACTATTATATATAAGGAGGTTGATATTTGTCAAGAAATATTATTTTCTAACTAATTCTACAGTATCTCTTGCAATCATCAATTCCTCGTTTGTTGGGATTACAAGTACAGGAACACTAGTTAAATCTTTAGATACTATTGCTTCTTTTCCTCTTATCTTGTTTAACTCTTTATCCAGCTTTATATTAATGCAGTCGAGTCCTTCACAGATGTGCTCTCTAACTGTTGGTGAGTTTTCACCAATTCCTGCAGTAAATACTAAAGCATCTACATTGCATAACAATGCTGAATAAGCTCCTATATACTCTTTTACTCTATTGCAGAATACCTTTAATGCTAATAGTGCTCTTTCATTTCCTTTTTCAGCTTCCTCTTCCAGATCTCTGAAGTCACTGCTTATTCCAGAAATACCCAATACACCTGATTTCTTGTTTAGCATAGTGTTTACTTCATCAAAGGATAGCCCTTCTTTTTCCATCAAGAATAATATAATGGCAGGGTCAATATCTCCAGACCTAGTTCCCATTGCCAAACCTTCTAGTGGTGTAAATCCCATACTTGTAGCAATGGATTTCCCTCCTTGAACAGCACATACACTAGCTCCATTTCCTAAGTGGCATGTTATGATATTTAACTCTTCTATAGGTTTTCCTAGCATTTCTGCTGCCCTTTGTGATACATACTTGTGACTTGTTCCATGGAATCCATATTTTCTTATTCTATACTTTTCATAGTACTCATATGGTATTGGATATATATAGTTTTCTGGTGGTATTGTTTGGTGGAATGCAGTATCAAATACACCAACCATTGGAGTATTTGGCATTAACTCCTTACATGCTTCAATACCCATTATATTTGGTGGGTTATGTAATGGAGCTAATTCTATACATCTATTTAAAGCTTCCATAACTTTATCATCAATAATTACCGAACTAGCAAATTCTTCTCCACCATGTACTACCCTATGACCAACAGCATATATATCGTCCATGGATTTTATAGCTCCATATTCTGGATTTACAAGGGCATTCAATACTAACTCCAATGCTTTTCTATGATCCTTCATTGGCTCTTCAATGATAACCTGTTCTTTACCAATAGTTGTATGTTTAACTCTTGAACCTTCAATACCAATTCTTTCAACTAAACCCTTTGCACGAACTTCTTCGTTAGTCATATCTATTAATTGATATTTTAAAGAAGAACTACCGCAGTTAATTACTAAAACATTCATTTATATTCCTCCTTCAATATTTATCTCATAGAATATATTATTATAAAAGAATTAAAAAATCAACGTCATTATATTTTCTAGCCTTTATGTTATAATATTAATAAACTTAAGGAGGCATTATTATGAGCGTTGTAGGTATTGTAGCTGAATATAATCCATTTCATTTTGGCCATAAATATCACTTGGAAATGTCAAAAAAAGAAACTAATTCAGAATATGTGATAGCAGTAATGAGCGGTTCCTTTGTTCAAAGGGGAGAACCATCCATAGTTGATAAATGGACAAAGGCTAAAATGGCAATAGATAACGGAGTTGATTTAGTTATAGAACTGCCATTTATATTTGCCACTCAATCTGCAGAGCAATTTGCATACGGTAGCGTAGCCCTTCTTCATAGTCTTAATATTGTAGACTTCATTTCTTTTGGGAGCGAAGAAGGAAATCTTGATATACTATATGAAATCGCTCATATTTTAGTAGAAGAACCTCCTTATTACAAATATAGTTTAAAAGCGTACTTGAAAAATGGTAACTCTTTTTCGGTATCCCGCTTAAAAGCCCTAAAAGATTATTATAAAAAACATCGGGCGAAGGATATAAATCTTGATGTAATATTAAGTTCACCAAATAATATATTGGCTATCGAATATTTAAAAGCATTAATACGACTAAACAGCAGTATTACTCCTATTACAATAAAGAGAATAGGAAGCCATTTTAAAGAAACTAAACTATCAAGTAAAATTCCAAGTGCAACTGCTATAAGAAAAAAACTTTTAGAGGATACAAAATCCATATATGAAATAAAGGATTTAATACCTCAATATACTTATAAACACATGTTGCAATATCTGGATTCTAATAAGAATTTCAATTCTTTAGATAATTATAACCAAATTATTCATTATTTATTAAGAATAAGAGGTTCTGATATATTGACAAACATTATTGATATTGAGCCTGGGCTTGAGAACAGGATTATTGACATGAGTTCAAAAAAAGGTGATTTAGATTCTTTCATACAATCAATAGTAACAAAAAGATATCCTAGAACTAGAATTCAAAGAATATTAATTCATTCAATGGTGGGATTAAAAAAACCTGATTTTATTGATATTCTACCACATTATCCTTCCTATATAAGGATTCTTGGTTCCAATGAAAAGGGCTTTAAATTGATAAAAAAAATAAAGGAAAGATCGAATATTCCAATAATCACAAAATTTTCAGATTACAAGGGTATTGATAACTTTTACATAAACAAGACAATAAGCTATGATATGAAAGCAACAGATCTTTTTTACCTTGGCATAAATGGCACCCCTCCCTTTACAGACAGAGATTTTTATACAACTTGTTATATAAAAAAATAGCAGATAATACCTGCTATTTTTTTCATATAAATGTTATAGAAAAATATAATTTATAGAGGGGGTTGACATTTATGAAAACATACATAAAAAATGCATTCTTTATATCGCTGATACTGTTTCTTCTAATTGGTATAATTAAATATCCTGAAACTTCTCTAAATAGTGCTTATAATGGACTAATGACTTGGTTCAGTATTGTTTTACCTTCATTATTTCCTTTTTTTATAATATCAGAAATACTCATAGAGTTTAAATTTGTAAATATAATAGGAAATGCTCTTAAACCAATTATGTATCCCTTATTCAATGTATCTGGGGAAAGCGCATTTCCTTTTGCAATGAGTGTAATATCCGGTTATCCAGTAGGTGCAAAAATCACATCTAGTTTACGGGAAAAAAAGCTTATATCAAAAACTGAAGCTCAAAGAACTATTTCTTTCTCCAGCACATCAGGCCCCCTTTTTATGCTTGGAGCTGTATCTGTAGGAATCTTAGATAATCCAAATGTTGCTCCACTAATTATGTTTTCCCACTATTTAGGAGCTCTTACAGTCGGAATAATATTCCGATTCTATAAGTTGAATGAAAAACCAACTCATAAAGCAAATACAAGCAATAAAGATATTATTTCAAACATTTTTAACAAAAATTACTCAATAGGTTCAATTCTCGGCAATTCCATATCAAAAAGTATAAACACTATATTGCTCGTTGGAGGAATGATTATTTTCTATTCAGTTTTTACAGAGCTATTATTTGCTTCTAAATCATTTAACAAATTAATCGATATATTAAGTAATATAATTCCATTTAATATCAATATGGAATTATTAAAAGGTTTTCTTGCAGGCCTATTTGAGATAACTACTGGTATTAAGAGAATTTCTTCCATTAACATCAATATTATATATAAACTAATAATAATAAATTTCCTTATTGGCTGGAGTGGTTTCTCTATTCATAGTCAAGCATTAAGTTTCATAAGTCATACAGATATAAATAGTAAATTATATATTTTTTCAAAATTACTACATGGTATTTTTTCAAGCCTTTTTTGTGCTTTGCTATATGCCATCAGGTATAAGGAATACATTAGACCATCCTTCATGCCTGGGCCATATATAACTGATTACTATTTTACAGGACAGTGGCAAGTAATATTAATAAACTCCTTCAAAATAGTAATATTTGCAACATTATATATGTTAATTAGTTCATTAATACTATTGATAATATACAAGATATCAGAAAGAGCTTAATTATTTTGTACCCTTTAACTCCTGCCTATTTTTATTTAATAATTCAATAAGATTTTTTAGATTCTGCTGAGTTTCCTGGAGTATATTATCAGCATATTCTAATGCTCCAATCCTTATTTCCTTTGCATTTGTTTGAGCTTTTTTAATTATCTCTTCTGCTAACTCTTTAGCTTTTTTAGTTATTTCATTTTCATCAACTAATTCTTTTAACTTCAACTCTGCTTCGTTTAACATTGTATCTGCATCTTTTTGAGCTTCCGCTAAAATTCTTTGTCTTTCCTCCTTAATCCAGCTAGCCTGTTTGATTTCATCTGGTAGCTTAATTCTAATTTCTCTTAATATCTCAAATAGCTCGTCCGCATCTACCATAACCTTATTTGAAAATGGTATGGAAGATGCATTTTCCAAAATATCTTCTATCTCATCAATAAGTTTTAATACATCCATTTAACCCTGACCCCCATTTAATTTTTCTTTTATTGCTTTCTCCACAACTTTAGGAACAAAGCAGGATATATCACCTCCAAATGTAGCTACTTCCTTTACTATGCTGGAACTTAAATATGAATATTCTCCCCGTGCTACCATATATATGGTTTCTATATCCTTTGACAATTTTTTATTGACAAGAGCCATTTGCATTTCATATTCAAAATCTGAAACAGCTCTTAATCCTCTTACTATTAATGAACAATTTTTCTTTCTTGCATAGTCTATCAGCAAACCGTTAAAAGAATCTACTTCTACATTGTCATATTCCTCTAGTGCTTTTTTTAAAAGGGTGATTCTTTCATCTACTGTAAACATATTTTTCTTTGAATTATTATTCAGTACAGACACTATTACCTTATCAAACTTTTTAGAACATCTGTTTATAATATCAATGTGTCCATAGGTTACTGGATCAAAACTTCCTGGGTAAATAACAACCATTGTATACCTCCTAAACTTGTCTAATTGTGTAAAAAGATAAAGCCTTAAATCCATACATTCTATAGTCTTTTCGAATAAGTCTCAATAAGGATTCATCCTCAAACATCAAATCTTTTTCATGTTCTAGTATCAATAGACCGTCTTCCTTCAAAATGTCCATTCTATCTATTGCTTTTAGTATATCTAATGCTAATCCTTTTCCATAAGGTGGATCTGCAAATATGAAATTAAACTTAATATTATTATCACTGAATTCCCTTATAGCACTAGAAGCACTTTTTTTAATTATTTCAGCCCTATCAAGGAGATCTGTATGAATAAGGTTATCTTTTATGCATTGTATGCTTTCATATGAATTATCGACAAAATATGATTTCATTGCACCCCTACTTAAAAATTCTATTCCTATTCCACCAGAACCAGCGAAAAGGTCTAACACTACTGCCTCACTTTGTATATTCCTTATAATATTAAATAAAGACTCCTTTATTCTATCTTCAGTAGGTCTGGTACTCATTCCTTTAGGTGCTTTTAACTTAAACCCCTTTTTCTCGCCTGCAATAACCCTCATAATACCACCTCATTTTATGGTAATATTTTATCATATTTTGTCTGCACATAAATAGTATTAGTTTAAAATTAAATCTTTAATACTATCCTTAAACAACTCTATGATACTTTGTCTTAAGTAAAAGTACTTTTCGCTGATTAAAAGCTTATCTTCGCTTAATATTTCTCTAGCTTTCTTTTGAGCAATCTTTAGTATGTCCATATCTGTAAACAGATTTGCTATTTTTAGGTCTGGCAAGCCATGCTGCCTTGTTCCAAAGAACTCTCCTGGTCCTCTTAATTCCAAATCCTTTTCTGAAATATAAAACCCATCTGTTGATTTCTGAAGTATTCTCATTCTCTCCCTTGATATTTTGGAATTGCTTCCATTAATCAGTATGCAATAGGATTGATATTCACCTCTTCCCACTCTGCCACGCAACTGGTGAAGTTGAGCCAATCCAAATCTCTCCGCGTTATGTATCACCATTATATTTGCATTAGGAACATTCACACCAACTTCTATAACAGTTGTAGAAACCAGTATGTCCAGTTTCCCCTTTGCAAATTTCTCCATTACTTCGTCTTTCTCTGAAGGCTTCATCTTTCCATGGAGTAAACCAACCCTAAATTCACTAAATACTTCATTTTTTAGTTTCCTGTACAATTCATCTGCTGATTGTAAATCCATGGATTCATTTTCTTCTATTAGTGGTGTTACAATATATGCTTGTCTTCCTGTTAGTATATGCTTTTTAACAAATGCATTTACTCTATCTATCATATTTGTACCAACAGCAATTGTTTCTATCTGTTTTCTACCTGGAGGGAGCTCATCAATTATTGAAATATCCAAATCACCATATAGTATTAGGCCTAATGTTCTCGGTATAGGAGTTGCTGTCATAACTAATATATCAGGGTTGTCCCCCTTCTGACTTAGAACTGCACGTTGCTTTACTCCAAATCTATGCTGTTCATCAGTTATAGCTAAACCAAGTTTGTAAAATTCTACCTTCTCCTGAATTACTGCATGAGTTCCTATTAATATATCGATATTTCCTTCCTTTAACTCCTTTAAAATCTCTTCTTTTTCTTTATTGTTAAGACTCCCAATCAATAATTTTATGTTAATATCGTAATCCTTTAAGAAATTTGATATAGATTCATAGTGCTGTGTAGCAAGTATTTCCGTAGGAGCCATCATAACAGACTGATAACCTGCTCTCCATGCCTTAAGCATTGCTAAAACTGCTACAATTGTCTTACCAGAACCTACATCACCTTGAACCAGCCTGTTCATCTGTTCTTCACTTTCCATATCCTTTTCTATTTCTTTAAAAACTCTCATTTGAGCATTGGTCAAATTAAATGGTAGTTTACTTATAAAGCTATATACTTCATTATCAGGTGGAAATTTAATTCCACGATATAATTCCTTTGTTCTACTCTTTATCAAAAATAAACCAAGCTGAAGTGTAAGAAGTTCTTCAAAAACAAGTCTTCTTCTTGCTTTGATACAATGGTCCCTGCTTTTTGGAAAATGTATGTTTCTAATAGCTTCTTCTATAGACATTAAATCCAGTTCCTTTCTTAAATCTTCAGGAAGCTTTTCTTTAATGGACTTAATATGTGTAGAAATTGCATTATTCATTATATTAATCATTTCATTATTTGTAAGCTTACTTGTTAAAGAATATATTGGTACTATCCTGCCAATTTTATTGCAATCATCCTTTTCAAATACAGGATTCATCACTTGAACTTCATTACCAAAAATATTAATCTTTCCATTTACAGTGATTGTATCTCCAATAGAAATCTTTTTAGTTATATAATCCTGATTAAACCAAACTAGTGTTGCACATCCAGTATTATCCTTTACTGGAATTTTAGTAATTGATAGGTTTTTTCGAGGCTTTGTAGTAATAGGATATCCACATACCTGGACTTTGAGGCTTACCTTTTCTCCTCTTTTACACTGGCTTATAAATCTAAATTCACTTCTATCATCGTAATCTCTAGGTACATAATACAGCAAATCTTCCACTGTGTTTATATTTAGTTTTTTTAGCTGTATTGCCCTTTTTGGTCCAACACCTTTAACATATTGAATTTCCATTTAAATCCCCTCAACTTAACACCTTCTAAATAAAATCCCTACCAGAAGGTAGGGTTGCATTATTCTACTGAAAAAATATAATAATATAGCGGTTGACCACCATATAAAACTTCTACATCAAAGTCTTCATATTCTGACCTTATTAAATTAGCTAATCGTTCTGCCTCATCTTCTTTAATTCCATTTCCATAGTAAATTGAAATCAATGATGAATCTTCATCTATAATGCTTTTTATCAAATTGAAGGATACTTCTTCTATATCATTACCATTTGATACTACTTCACCTTTAGATATACCTATTATATCATCCTTGCTAATCTTTCGGTTGTTTATTTCAGAATCTCTCACTGAATAAGTAACCTGTCCTGTTATTACATTTTCAATTGCTTCTTTCATGTTTTCAATATTTTCATCCACTTCTAGTTCAGGGTCAAATGCTATTAAGCTGGATATACCTTCTGGTATAGTTTTTGTAGGCAGTACAAACACATTTTTATCTGATAATTCCCTTGCTTGTTCTGCAGCTAAAATTATATTTCCATTATTTGGTAGTATTATTATATTTTCCCCGTTTGCCTTTTCAATAGCATTTAATATATCTTCAGTACTTGGATTCATAGTTTGACCGCCTGGTATTATATAGTCTACATTAAGTTCTTTAAATATGTTATCCAATCCTTCTCCAACAGAAACAGAAATAATACTGTATCTCTTTTGTACTTTTTCATTTTGATCTTCTTCATATTCATCTATTTCTTCTTCCTTAGCTAATAGGTGCTTATGCTGATATCTCATATTGTCTATCTTTATATCGCTAAGTTCTCCAAGGCTTAACGCTTTTTCCAAAACCAATCCAGGATTATTGGTATGTATATGGACCTTTATTAAGCCTTCTCCACCTACTACTAATAGTGAATCTCCAAATACTGAAATCTCATTTTTGAAAGATTCACAATCCTCCGTATTTGTATTTATCATGAATTCTGTACAATATCCATATTTAATATCCGATGTGTCCAGTTCCTTTGAAAAAGAGGTTTTATGGACATCTTCTATCCTTTTTTCTTCTTTTATTTCATCTATATCAATGGATCCCTTATTTGCAACAGCATTGTATGCACCAGTTAATACAAATAATAATCCCTTTCCACCAGCATCTACTACCCCTGCATCTTTAAGCACTTTTAACATCTCTGGGGTTCTATTTAGAACTTCATTGCCATGTTTTAAAACCTTTTCCATAAATATAAGTATATCTTTTTCCGTATTTGAGATGGATAATGCATATTCTGCACATTCTCTTGCAACAGTTAATATAGTTCCTTCAGTTGGTTTCATAACAGCTTTATATGCAGTATCTGATGCCATTCTAAAAGCTTTTGCAATGGCAATAGCATCTAACTTTTCCTTACCCTTCACACCATTTGAAAATCCTCTTAATAACTGGGATAATATAACACCTGAGTTACCTCTTGCACCCATCAATGAACCATTACTTGCTGCTAGAGCAATTCTTGATATGTTATTTTCCTGTTCATCCAATTTTAATACCTGATTTACTGCCGATTTAAGTGTTAAATACATATTCGTTCCAGTATCTCCATCTGGTACAGGGAAAACATTTAAACTATTCACTTCTTCTTTGTTCTTCTCTAACAGGTTTGCAGCCCCTATAAATGCTTTTTTTAGCATAGATCCATCTATATATGTTATGTTCAATTACTGTACCTCCTTATACTACTTTTCTACCCTAATTCCTTGTACATAGACGTTAACTTTTTTAACCTTTAGGCCTGTCAAGTTTTCCACATTAAATTTTACCTTTTCAATAATATTTTCCGCTACTACTGATATTTTAATTCCGTACTGCAATATGACATGTAAATCAATGATTATTTCATTTTGTTCAGAATAGATCTTAACACCTTTTGATAAATTATCCTTCTTTAGAAGTTCAAAAAAACCGTCAGTTGCATTCTTGCTTGCCATACCTACTATTCCATAGCTTTCCATAGCAGAAAGACCTGCAATAGTTGCTATAACATTGTCATCTATGTCAATATAACCAAACTGATTTTTCTCTCTTGCTGGCACCTAATATCTCCTCCCCTAAATATTATTTTATGGGTATATTTTACCCTATTATATAAAATTGTTCAACTGAATGCAAAACAATTCTTTTTACAGTAAATATAGTTGCTTTTTTAATATTCTTTGTGTTACAATATAATATGTTATTATGAATTGAGTTAAAATATACCTGTACTGTTTTGTTTTAAGGAGGTGTTCTACATGGCAAAGAAATGTGACATATGCGGAAAAGGAAGAGTATTTGGAAACAAAGTAAGCTTTTCAAATAAAAAGAGCAACAGAAGCTGGGCTCCAAATGTCAGAACCGTTAAGGCTGTTATAGATGGCTCTACTAAAAGAATAAATGTTTGCACAAGATGTTTAAGGTCTGGAAAAGTTGAAAGAGCGTTATAATAATTAAGGCTTCCAATATTATTAGGATATGGGAAGCCTATTTATTTCATTATGAGTATACCCATTAATATAAGAGCTAATCCAATTAAAACCAGCAGAAACTCAACAGGCAATACATTAATCACAATTAACAGACCTATTACTGCCAATGCTATTCCTACAATTCTATTTATTTTGCTCTTATATCTGTAGAAATGCTTTTTCATTTTATCACCTCATATACTGTTTACTCTATAATATTCAAAAAAATTACTAATGTTTCCATAATAATAAAAAAGATAGACTTTAATTAATAAAGCCTACCTTTAGTCTCTAGACACAAATACTAAAGCTTCACCTTCATGTACTTTTATATACCCTTTATTATCCTTAATAATATTGCTAACTCCATGAGTGGATGTAAAATCTATCCTAACATTATCCAGTTCATATTCAAATCCCTTCAGGGTTACTTCAATCCCTTTTGAATCTATGGGGATAACAGATACATAATATCCATCTTTCCTGTCTAATACTAACTCATCATCAACTAAATATATTGTATTGTAATTGTGAACTATTCTCCCCTTAATCCCTTTATCTTTAATTCTCTTAAGCAATAGAATGTTTGCTATAGAATGATCAATTCTACTTCCTACTGCTCCTACTATAGTTATTTCTGCAGCTCCCATATCAATCAAATATTCTATACATAATTCAGAATCTGTTTTATCCTTTTTTACAGGGAACTTATGTATTGGTACTTTTGTCTTTTCTAATAATGCTAAAGAGTTACTTGAAATTGAATCCAAATCGCCAATTATTAAATCCGGTATAATTCCCAACTCAAAGCAATAGTCAGTTCCTCCATCAGCTGATAATATAAAATCAGATTCATCTCTAAGATTCATCATTATATCTTTACTAATCTTTTCTCCATTCAATATAATCAGTGCTTTCAACCTATCATCCTCTTATCTCGGAACCTTTCTTAAAGGTTTCCATATTAATGATAATATAACTGCAGATATAATAAATTCAGGAATTAAATAGCTTGCTTGATAAATTAAAGAATATATCCATGGGTTCTGACTACCTGCATACTCACTAAAAAAAACAACACCAGCAAGCAAATGACATGTAAATCTTAATCCAATGCCTAGTAAAACTCCTGCTATGATTCCTATTATACCACTTTCATTTTCCTTGTAAACTTTGCTAGAAAAAATACCTGCCATTCCTAAAACTCCAAAAGCTACAGGATACTCTAATATTGCTTGAGCTGGTGAAAAAACCCATCCACCTAGAATTAGTTGCAATATACCAAATAGTGCTCCTGCAGCAACTCCTGGCCCTAATCCCCATCTAAATGCAAATAAGAATATTGGAATCATGCTTCCAGCAGTTACTGATCCTCCTTGTGGTGCTTCATATATTTTTATCCTGTCTAATATAATTGCTAATGCAATCATAATACCTGCTTCCACTAACATTTTAGTGCTCCACTTTTTCATTTTAACTCCTCCTCAATAAAAATATAACCCATTACCTGAATATCAGTAATGGGTAGATAGAAATCAACACACTTTCCTACGCTAGAATTACCTAGTTCAGGTATAAGGGTCGGGATTTTCTCCCCTCTCAGCCAGTCTGGGCTCCCCTAGTGATATTACTATATTTAATTTCAAGACCATTATAACATAATAATTACAAAATTTAAACATTATTTTTTAAACATTCTTGTTCTTTCTATTATATTTTCTGCTTCAAAAATGCCTGATCCTACAACGATTATATCCAGTCCACATTGAGTCAAATCTTTATAATTGTCAAGCTTAATTCCACCATCAGCTTCAATAAGTACATTTAATTTTCTACTCTCTACCATTTCCCTCATTTTAACGATTTTCCTTCTTGTAGATTCTATGAATTTCTGTCCTCCAAATCCTGGATTAACAGTCATTATGAGAACTAGATCAAGATATTCAAGAACATATTCAATTGAATCCAAAGGTGTAGCTGGATTCAATGCTACTCCAGCCTTTATTCCAAAAGATTTAATGGCTTCAATTGTTCTATGTAGATGAGTAGTAGCCTCTGCATGGACTGTTATTATATTTGCTCCTGCATTTGCAAAATCCTCTATATATCTTTCAGGCTTTTCAATCATCAAATGTACATCAAAAGGTATATCTGTAATATTCCTTATTTTTTTAATAACAGGAGGACCGAATGTTATATTTGGTACAAACATGCCATCCATAACATCCAAATGCAAAAAATCTGCCCCTCCCTCTTCTAGTTTCTTTATTTCTTCTCCTAAACTTACAAAGTCTGCTGACAAAATAGAAGGTGCAACACGTACCATATCAATACCTCCTAATGTTTCTAATCTCTTCTAAAAACTGTAAATAATTGTTGTATCTTCTGGCACTTATGTTTCCATTATCAACCTGTCTTTTTACCTCACAATCAGGTTCTCTATAATGGAGGCATCCTGTAAACCTGCATTTATCCTTGTATTTATTAATTTCATAAAAATAGTTCCCTAATTCAGTTTCTTCCTTTATAAAGTCTATATTTAGAGAACTAAACCCTGGAGTATCTAATACATATGTATTATCCATGCCCATATAAAGAAGTTCAACATGCCTTGTAGTATGATTGCCCCTATTGGCCTTTTTACTTACGTTTCCAGTTTTTAGCTTGAAATCTGGATGTAACTTATTCAACAAAGATGACTTTCCAACTCCAGAAGGTCCTGCAAAAACCGTTATGTTGTTCTTCAAAATATTTTTTAGTTCATCTATGCCTTCATCATTTAATATGCTAGTTTTTATAATCTGATATTGGGTTTTTTCATATATTTCCTCAACTTCTCTAATTTCATCTTCACTTGCCAAATCTACCTTGTTGATTACTATACATATTTTCAACTTCTCATGCTCTGCCATTACCAAAAATCTATCCAATAACCAGTAGTTAATATCAGGGTTCTTAATGCTCATCACTATAACTGCCTGGCTTACATTGGATACAGGAGGTCTAATTAACTGGGATGATCGTTCGAAAATTTTTTCAATATAACCTGAACCATCTTCCTTATTAATTCTTATTATTACTTTATCACCAACTAGAGGTGAAATATTTTTATCCCTAAATACACCTCTAGCCCTACATTCATAAATTCCTTCTTCAGTTTTTACATAATAGAATCCACCAATTCCTTTTACAATAATTCCTTCTAACATGCATACCTCCTATCTTTCTGGATGTTCTATAACTTCTATTAGTCTATCGTCTTGATAAAATTCAAAGGTTGAATCTTTCTTTCCAGACAGGTATATCTGCACCTCTTTATTTACTTCGTGAACTTCACTATATACAGTCTCCCTATTACCATCCTGAATTCTATCTATTCTAATTTTTACTGTATCATTTTCACCCTTTGGAGTTATATTTATTATAAATGGTATCTCTTCTTCTTCTGTATTGCCTGCATTGCCTTGTTCTTCCGATTCATTAGGTGTCTCGGAAGGTCCAGTACTTACCATAAAGTCTATTGCAGTATTTGTTTCTATTTCAAATCCTGCCACTATACTCTGCCAGAATACCTTACCTTCTTCATACTGATCATTTGGTTCTCTAGTTATTTCCCCAGGTACTAATCCATTGGCTATAAGAGCATTTTTAGCTTGTTCTTCAGTTAGCCCTACAATGTTAGGCATTTTTACCAATACTACTTCTGGCCCTTTACTAACAACAATATCTACAACAGAACCAACTTCAACTTCTGTAAATGGCTCTGGGTTCTGGCCTATAATTGTGTTTGCTGGTACTGTATCACTGCTTTCATAAGTTACTTTTTCAATTAAATTAGCATCCCTTAGAATTCCTTCAATTTCAGTAATATCCTTGTTTATTAGATTTGGCACTGTAGTCATTTCCTTGCCTTTACTTACAACTACTTCAACTGTATAGCCTTTTTTCACTTCTGTCCTTGCTTCAGGCTTTTGGTCTATTATTATGCCCTTATCATACTCACTGTTAAATATCTCCTTTGATACTTCCAAACTTAGTCCCATTTCCCTTAATTCCTTTTCAGCCTGTTCAACATCCATTCCAACTAGATTAGGCACCTTTATTTCACTAGTTGTAAATAAATCCCTAAACTTCATAAATCCTAAGGCTAATGAGCTAACTACTATAAAAGCCAATAATATAGCAAGAAAGACAACTTTTAAACCTCCATCTGAATTCTTTTTCTTATTTGACTTTTTCATATTAGTATCATTCCCATTCTTCACTGGTGGTATTATTTGAGTTGGTTCATCTACTGATTTGATATTATCTAACACAACATCTTCATTCGCATTTCTTATTTTATATAGGTCATTCAATAATTCGCTAGCTGAACTATATCTTTCAACTTGACTTTTCCTTACACATTTCAGAATAATATTCTCAAGCTGTACAGGTATTGAACTATCAATATCCCTTGGCGGTACTATTTCTTCCTGAATATGTTTTAAAGCTACTGATATTGGACTATCCCCTTCAAAAGGTACTCTTCCTGTTATCATCTCATACATTACAATACCAAGAGAATATATATCAGATTTTTCATCTGTGTATCTTCCTCGTGCCTGTTCAGGAGAAAAATAGTGTACACTGCCTATTACATTTGAAGTATTAGATATGGTAGATGCTGAAGCAGCTCTAGCAATCCCAAAATCAGTTACCTTTACTCTTCCTTCTTCTGTAATCATTATATTATGTGGTTTGATGTCACGATGTACTATATGATTTTTATGTGCATGTGCAAGAGCTTCTGCTATCTGTATTGAATAGTCAATAGTTTCGTTAACTGTCAGTTTACCCTTTTCCTTGATTACTTCTTTTAGAGTTTTCCCTTTAATATATTCCATTACAATATAATGAATATCATGGTCTTCCTTTTTTTCAACTCCAACGTCATATATGTTTACTATATTAGGATGAGATAAACTTGCAGCTGCCTGTGATTCTCTTCTAAATTTCTTAATGAATTCTTCATCATTTATATATTCATCTCTTAATACCTTTATTGCTACATACCTATTCAAAAGCCTGCATTTTGCTTTATATACAAGGGCCATTCCACCCCCGCCAATCTTTTCGATAATCTCATATCTATTACCAAGAATTGTTCCTATCATTTGCTCACCCCACTTTACATATATTTGATGGCTACTACAGATATATTATCGAAGCCGCCTTTATTATTTGATAATTCCACTAAGTATTCACAAGCTTTCTGAATATTCTCATTAACAAGCAATAGCTCTTTTATCTCATCATCATTTAGCATATTAGTTAAACCATCAGTACATAATAAAAGTATATCGCCTTTATATTTATCTTCTACTATAATATCTACTTCTATATCTTTGTTGGTACCAACAGCTCTGGTTATTATATTTTTCTGTGGATGGTGTTTTGCTTCTTCTCTTGATATACTTCCATTCCTTATAAGCTCTTCTACTAAGGAATGGTCTTCTGTTATCTGATAAAGATTATTGCCTCTCAAAAGATATGCCCTGCTGTCTCCAACATGACCTATATAGAACTTACCATTTATATCCCATACTAGAGTTACAGTAGTTCCCATTCCAGAGCATTCGTTTCTTTCAAGTGATTTCTTGTAGATTTCATCATTGGCTCTCCATATGGAATTTTTTATTCTATTAATTATGTAATTTTCATCCATAATTATATTTTCAGAATCATTTTCCAAACTGGAACTTATTATTTCAACTGCCATTTTAGATGCAATTTCTCCAGCCTTATGTCCTCCCATACCATCAGCTATAATGAATAACGGATACTTATTATTAGGGGATATATAATATGAATCCTGATTTATATCCCTTATTCTTCCTATGCTAGTTTTAGCACCTACTTCCATATAGATCACCTCACAACTAATTATCTCTTCTATTAGCATATCTTCTTCTAAGCTGTCCACAGGCAGCATTTATATCAGCTCCCATTTCCCTGCGAACTGTAGCCAAAATATTTGCTTTTATTAATCCATTCTGAAACCTCTCTATACTTGTAATCTTTGGTTTTTCCCTATCAAACTCTTCTATTGGATTTAATGGAATTAAATTAACATGACAGTTTAATCCCTTTAATATTCTAATTAGTTCTTCCAAGTCTCTCTTGCTGTCGTTTATACCTTCCATCATGGTATATTCAAAGGTAACTCTTCTATTTGTCTTATCAAAATAATACCTGCAAGCTTTAATTATCTCCTCTATAGAGTAAGTTTTAGCAATAGGCATTATGGTTTTTCTAATGTTATCAAAAGGTGAATGCAGTGATATGGATAATGTTATAGGTATTCCTTCATCTGCCAGCTTATATATTTTTGGAACAATTCCACAAGTAGACAAAGTAATGTTTCTATAGCTTAAATTATGTCCTTTTTCATGATGTATTATATTTAAGAACTCTAATACATTGTCATAATTGTCAAGGGGTTCTCCACTTCCCATCAATACCACATTTCCAATTCTGATTCCTAAATCTTCTTCAATAGCATATATCTGTTCAGCCATTTCATAAGGATCTAGATTTCTAATGCATCCTTCCTTTGTTGAAGCACAAAACATACAACCCATCCTGCATCCAACTTGAGTAGATATACAAGCTGAATATCCATAGCTATATTTCATCAAAACACTCTCTATAATATTGTCATCTCTTAACAAAAAAAGGTACTTTTTAGTATCGTCTATATTTGAATCAAATCTCTTATAAATTCTAATCTTATCTATTTCACCAATGCTATTTAGCTTGTCCCTTAAGGATTTGGAGAATACAGTAATGTCTTCTACAGTACTAACATGATTTTTGTGAATAAATGTAAAAAGCTGCTCTGCTCTATACTCTTTCTCCCCTATTTCGCAAAAAAAAGGTTTCAACTCTTCTATAGTCATATTGTTAAATATAACCCTACTCAATAAATCACCTCATGTGTTTTCTTAATTCAATATTATATCATAACATATCTAAAATTATATATTTTCTTTTATCAATCTTGCAATAAAAAAGCCATCAGTTCCATGAATATTTGGAAATAACTGCACATATCCTTTTTCTGCAGTATCTATATTCTGAGTTGAACACAGGAAACTACTAAATCCACTTAATTTAAAATTCTTATTTTCTTTTAGGAAACCTTGAACCACATCAATATTCTCTTTCTTTTCAATGGTACATGTACTATATACCATTACACCTCCTGGTTTTAAGTATTTGCCTGCATTATTGATTATTTTTTTCTGCATTTCAGTTAAGTCCTTTATGTCTTCTTCTTTTCTATTCCATTTTATTTCAGGCCTTCTTCTTATTATCCCTAATCCAGAACAAGGAGCATCTACAATACAATAATCTGCCGTTTCTATCATATCATGATTAAGCTCTGTTGCATCTTGTACTTCCGTATTAATAATTGTAATTCCCAATCTTTTTGCATTTTCTCTAACTAAATTTAATTTATGCTCATATATATCCCAGCTAATGATTTTCCCTTTATTATTCATTATCTGACCAATATGTGTAGATTTGCCACCAGGAGCACTGCATAAATCCATTACTATAGCATTTTCCTTTGGAGATAAAATTTGTGCAACCAGCATGCTGCTCTCATCCTGAATTGTAAAATACCCATTCTTAAATTCTTCTATTTCAGTTATCCTAATAGGGTCTTCTACTATTAGCCCATCTGATGCATATTCTGTATTATAAACAGTATATCCATAATCTGAAAGTATTGTCCTTAATTCATCCCTTCTGATTTTAAGGGTATTTACCCTTATATTAAGCTTTGGCTTTGAATTATTGCTAATTAAAAGCTTTTCAGTAAACTCCAATGAAAACTCCTTTATCCATCTCTCTATCATCCATCTTGGGTGAGAATACTTAATAGACAAGTATTCTAATTTATCCTTAGTGTCAATTTTCATTAGATCTTCTTTATTCCTTGAAAAATTTCGTAGTATACCATTTGTAAATCCAACTATTCCCTTATGACCATATTTCTTTGCGAGATTTACAGATTCGTTAACTGCTGCTCTATGAGGAATTTTATCCATAAAAGCCATCTGGTATACTCCAATCCTCAGAATGTCCAGTATTTTAGGATCTATTTTTTCCACTTTTATATTTGATAGTTTTGATATTATATAGTCTAGATATAAAATATTTTCTATGACACCATAGACTATTTCCCTAATCAGATTTTCATCTTTGATGTTATCTTTCTCTTTTAAGTATTTGTTAATAGAATAATTAGAAAAAGCACCATTTTGGTGTACATCCATTAGTACTTTTAATGCAATTTCCCTAGAATTCATTTCCTTTCTCTCCCTATAAAAGATTTTGCCTGGACAAATCCAGGCAATTCAATATAAGTATTAATTTAATCTCTCCTTCTACCTGAAATAGCTAAAAGCCTTAATAGCTGTGCAATGGCAACTAAGGTAGATGCAACATAAGTTAATGCAGCAGCTTGTAATACATTCTTAGAACCTCCAATTTCTTCACTGTATACAATACCATCTTCTAACTGAAGAAGCGCTCTTTTACTTGCATTAAATTCTACAGGCAAGGTAATAACCTGAAATAAAACTATGGCCAAATATAACATTATACCAACATCTAATAAAAACGGACTTATAATAAATCCTAGGAGTATTAATATCCATATAATTCTTGAGCTAAAGCTAGCTATAGGTGCAATGTTATTCCTTACAATCAATGGAAAATATCCTTCGCTATGCTGAATAGCATGACCTACTTCATGAGCTGCTACAGCAACACTAGCTAAGCTCCTTCCATTATATACATTACTAGATAGTCTAACTACTCTATTTCTTGGATCATAGTGATCTGTTAAATTACCTCCTATTTGCTCTACTTCAACATCATATAAACCATTTCTATCCAATATAAGCCTTGCTACTTCTTTCCCACTATATCCATTACGGCTAGGTACCCTTAGATACTTACCAAATGATGATGATACTTTAAATTGTGCATATAATGAAATCAACAATGCAATCATAAATGGTAAACCCCATGTACCCAGTCCTCCGCCATAATATCCACCATAATAGTATCCACTATACATATTATCCCTCCTCAATTAACTCAACTTAATATTGATGGGGAATTGGTTTCCTCTCAAATATTCGGATACCTTCATCTTTTTCTTTCCGGGGAACTGCAATTCCTCTATTACTATGGAAGAATCCTGGCAGTTTACAAAAATTCCTTCATCTGTAACTTTCACTACAAATCCATTTTCCTTTTCTGGAAACCTTTCTCTTTTTGATGCCATATGAATTTTGACATTATTACCTTCATATTCAAAATATGCTGAAGGCCAAGGTTTTAATCCTCTAATCAAGTTAATAATAGTGTCTCCATTATTATTCCAGTCAATCCTTCCAGTTTTTTTCGATAGCATAGGTGCATAGGATGAAAGCTTATCATCTTGTGGAATTCTATTTATATGTCCCTTTTCAATATCATCAAGAACTTCAACTATAACCTTTGCACCAAGAGATGACAGCTTATCATGTATGGTAATAGAATCATCATATTCGTTTATTGGAATCCTTTCTATCTTCAAAATATCTCCTGTATCTAACCCTTCATCCATCTCCATAATAGATACTCCTGTCTCTTTTTCTCCATTTATGATAGCCCAATTTATAGGGGCAGCACCTCTATATTTTGGAAGTATGGATGCATGTACATTTAAGCATCCATACTTTGGCAAATTTAATATCTGTTTTTTTAGTATTTGCCCAAATGCAACTACTACTATTACATCAGGGCTTATTTGTTGTAGTTTTTCTTTAGATTCATCCGTATTAATGGAATCAGGTTGATATACATTAAGTCCTAATTCTAAAGCTTTTTCTTTAACTGGAGATGGAAGTACCTTCTTACCTCTACCTCTCTGTTTATCCTTTTGAGTAATTACAAGAGATATATTGTGTCCCTTTGAATAAAGAGATTCTAATGCTGGAACTGCAAAATCAGGCGTACCCATAAAGACTATATTCACACTATCACCTCTAGTTTATTCTTCATCTTCTTCTGTATCTATTTCTTCTATTATCTTGTCAATAAATAGAATACCATCTAAATGATCTATTTCATGGCATAATACCTTTGATAATAATCCAGTACCTTCTATTGTTTTCTCTTCTCCATTTTCATCTAAATATTTTACCTTTACCTTTTCAGGTCTTTTAACTGTACCAGCTCTTTTTGGTATACTCAAGCACCCTTCTGCATCAATGAATTCTCCCTCTTCATATATTATTTCCGGATTTATAAGCTTTATTGGGCCTTCTCCTATGTCAATAACTATTGCTCTTCTTAAAATTCCTACCTGTGGTGCAGCTAATCCTACACCTTCGTTTTCATGCATGGTTTCTACCATATCATCAAGTAATATTCTAATTCTATCGTTAATTTCTTCAACTTCTTTTGATCTCTTCCTTAGAATTGGATCTCCTAAATATCTTAATTGTCTAATTGCCATATACTCTTCCTCCTATATTATAGAGTTGGGATTAATATCTACGCTAATTCTAATATTATCTAGATTTATTTTCCCTTTGTTCAATATACATACCCATTTAATTATATTTCTTAAACTATCCAGTTGTTCATCTTTACATTTTATTAATATCTGATACCTATAATTATTCTTTATTTTTTCCAAAGGTGCTTTTGAAGGCCCCATAATACTACCTATAAAGTTTTCAAGGCCATTGTTTTTAAGCTCCTCTATTAATACATTATAAACTTCGTTGGATTTTAATGCAACTAATCCGTCATTTTCCCCATATATAAGTATAGTTACGATATTAGTAAAAGGTGGGTAGTTAAACTCCTTTCTCAACATAATTTCCTTTTTATAAAAATTTACATAATCATGTTCCTTAGCAAGTTTTATACTATAATGATCAGGATTATAAGTTTGGATAATAACATGTCCATTAAACTCTCCCCTTCCAGCTCTGCCTGCAACCTGGGTAATGAGTTGAAATGTCCTTTCAGAAGACCTGTAATCCGGTAAATTCAAACTAGTATCTGCTGCTATTATACCTACCAAAGTTACATTTTTGAAGTCCAGCCCTTTAGCTATCATCTGTGTCCCTATTAATATATCAATACTTCTGTTTTCCATCCTTTTTAAAATTGATTCATAACTGCCTTTTCTAGTAGTTGTATCCAAATCCATTCTCACGACAACAGCTTCAGGAAATTGCTCTTTAGTATACTCTTCTACTTTTTCAGTTCCTATGCCAAAATATTTTATGTACTTGCTTTTGCAAACAGGGCATATTTTGGGTGGTAATATGGTTTTGCCACAATAATGGCATTTTAATCTATTTTCATACATATGATAAGTCATTGAAATACTGCAATGATCGCATTTCACCACATAGCCACAATTTCTGCAGGATATAAAGGTTGAATGTCCCCTTCTATTTAAAAACAATATAGTCTGCTTCCCGTTCTCAAGATTTTTTTGTATAGACTCTCTTAGTGCTCTGCTGAATATAGAAGTATTTCCACTGTTTAACTCCTCCCTCATATCAACAACATCAACATCTGGAAGCTTTCTATTATTTATTCTCTTAGTCAGATTCAATAACTTCATATGACCCATTAAACTCTTGTAATAGGTTTCTATAGAAGGAGTTGCTGAACCTCTTACTAGAACAGCATTTGATTGTTTACATCTCATTTCTGCTACTTCTATTGCATCATATTTGGGATTCATACTTGACTTATATGTAGACTCATGTTCTTCATCTATAATAATAAGTCCTAGGTTGTTAAAGGGTGCAAATATTGCAGAACGTGCACCTATTGCTATTTTTACTTTTCCTTCCCTAATCTTTCTCCATTGATCAAATCTTTCCCCTTGAGATAATTTACTATGCAATACTGCTACATTATCACCAAATCTTCCAACAAATCTATCTATTGTCTGTGGAGTAAGCGAAATTTCCGGTACTAGCACTATGCTATCCTTCCCTATTTCAATCATCTTTTCAACTAATTGAAGATATACTTCTGTTTTCCCACTTCCTGTTATACCGTGAAGCAAAAATTGCTTTTTGTCCTTTTTGTCTATAGATTCTAATATTGAATCTAAAGAATGTCTTTGTTCTTCCGTTAGGTCATGCTTTTCATAGTACTGTATACAGCTACTTATAGGAGTTCTGTATATTTCCTTATCTATAATCTTAATTATGTTTTTCTTCTCCAATGATTTTATTGAGTATGGACTGGAATTTGTCATCATCATTAGCTGATTAAGGGATATTTCATCAACATTCATAAGACATCTCACTATTTCTATCTGTTTATGGCTATTCTTGCCAATCATTTTTGCCATATTATCAATAGAAATATCTTTATCTATTAAAGTAACCATCTTCTCATATTTCTTATCCATTGAAGTTTCAATTTCCAAAACTGTATCTATAATACCTGTTGACTTCAAGTTATTGATGTATCTAGTTATATTCTTCTTGTTAATATTTTTCTTAATACATTCAATATCAACTCTGTTCCCTTGAGATTCAAGAAAATGAATTATGTCCTTTTCAACTTGACATAATGAATAGTTGTCCATTTTACTTGAATTTTCATTCAGATAAACATAAGTCTTTATCTCTTTATAATCTCCTGGTGGCAATACAGCCTGAAGAGCACTTTTATATGTACATAAATAATTTTTAGACATCCAAAGGCTTAATTCTACCAGTTCTCTTGATATAAGAGGTTTTTCATCCAAGACTTCTACTATGCTTTTTAACTCATATGAATTGTCATCTATCCTATCCTTAATACCTATAACTATACCTTTTATAAGCTTATTTCCAGTACCAAAGGGAACAACAACCCTCATACCAACTTCTAAATAATCAATCTCTTGAGGATTGAATTTATAAGTATAGGGCATATCAGTACTTGAAGACCTATTATTAATAATAACTTCTGCATATTTATAATTCATAATACCAATCCTTTTTATATGAATAATAAAAGCTAGAAGTGAACCTATCTAGCTTTTTATAATAACAAGGTTTCTAGTATTCCCAAGTAATTTGGATTAATTAACAACTATATTTTTTATTATCTATTAGCTCCTTTACTTTATCCAGAATGATATCAGCTACTTCCTCTTTTTCCATCATTGGATAGTCCTTTATTTTTTCATCCTTATCTATTATAGTTACAATATTTGTATCTGATTTAAACCCAGCACCAGGAACTTTTACATTATTAGCAACTATAAAGTCTAAATTCTTCTTTTTCAGCTTTTCCTTTGCATATGAAATAAGGTCATTTGTCTCAGCAGCAAATCCTACAACAATTTTATCCTTCTTCCTGTTGCCAAAGTATTGTGCTATATCAGGGTTTCTTATATATCTAATATTTAGTTCATCATTTTCTCCATCTTTTTTCTTAATCTTTACATCACTTACAGTTTCAGGCCTATAATCCAAAGGAGCTGCAGCTTTTATCAATACTTGACAACTATCAAATTCCCTTTCAACAGCATTGAACATTTCAATAGTTGTATTTACAGATTCTACTCTAACATTCTTAGGTGGATCTAAATGTGTTGGTCCACTAATCAGAACTACTTCTGCTCCTCTATTAGCTGCTTGCTTTGCGATGGTATAACCCATTTTCCCACTAGAATGATTTGTTACATACCTTACTGGGTCTAATGGTTCTATAGTTGGCCCAGCAGTTACTACAATTTTCTGTCCAGATAAGTCCTTTTTAGTTAAGCTACTTATAATATATTCAACAATATCCTGAGGTTCTGCCATTCTTCCTGGGCCATAGGTTTGGCAGGCTAACATACCAACTCCAGGCTCAATAAATTCATACCCTAGATCCTTTAATTTTTTAATATTATCCTGAACTATTGGATTCAAATACATATTTGTATTCATAGCAGGTGCAAATATAACCTTAGAAGTTGTTGCCATAATTGTTGTAGTCAATAAATCATCTGCTATTCCATTGGCTATTTTTCCAATTATATTTGCTGTTGCAGGTGCTATTAGAAACACATCAGCTTTTTCAGCTAATGATATATGCTCTACATCATAATGTTTAGGCTCCTTAAACATTTCTACATATACAGCATTTAAAGCCAGTGTTTGGAATGTCAATGGAGTAACAAATTTAGTTGCATTTTCAGTCATAATAACTTCCACATTAGCTTTTCTTTTCTTTAACCTGCTAACTACATCTACTACCTTATAAGCTGCAATACCACCTGTTACTCCTACTATAATATTTTTATCTTTTAACATAAGCTCACCTACTTATAACCTTTTATTTCTGGTCTTTTATATTTAACCTTGCCCTTTACAATTTCCTCCAAAGCAATACTTACAGGTTTATTTGAAGAAGTATCGACTAGAGGTTTCTGCCCTTCAATTATTTGTCTTGACCTTTTTGATGCCAACATAACTAGTGTATATCTACTATCTGCAATTTTTGTTAATTCATTAATAGATGGAATAAACATATTATACCTCCTCACATTATATTGTCCAATATATCTTTTAGTCTTGCTACTCTTAACTTTTCAGCTTTTATGATTGCTTCTATTTTATTAACTGCTTCATCAACTTCATCATTAATAACAATATAATCATATTTATCAACAAATTTAAGCTCATTTAACGCATTCTTAAGTCTTAAATCTATATCTTCCTTACTTTCAGTACCTCTTTTTACAATACGATTCTTAAGTTCATTCATAGATGGTGGAACTAAAAAAATAAATACTGCTTCATTATATTTTTCCTTAATCTGAATTGCACCTTGCACATCTATTTCTAGTATTACTATTTCACCTTTTTCAATTTCATTCTTAACAAAATTTATTGGTGTTCCATATCTATTGCCATGAACATTAGCATACTCTAAAAACTCATTATTATCTACCATTTCATCAAACTTTTTGTCGTCTATGAAAAAATAATTGACTCCATCAATTTCGCCTGGTCTAGGTTTTCTAGTAGTAGCAGATACAGAAAAAACAAGTTTTTCATTTCTTTCAATTAGCTTTTTACATACTGTTCCTTTTCCACTACCTGAAGGTCCAGAAATAACCAATAAAAAACCTTTTGACATAATATCCCTGCTTTCTATTCTAAATCAAATTTTTGACTTGATTTGCTGTTAACTCTTTGAGCAATTGTTTCAGGCTGAACAGCTGATAATATTATATGATCACTATCAGTTATAATAACTGCTCTAGTTCTCCTACCATATGTTGCATCAATTAATACTCCACTATCTCTTGCTTCTTGTATCATTCTCTTTATAGGTGCAGATTCTGGACTTACAATTGCAATTATCCTACTAGCTGATACTATATTTCCAAATCCAATATTAATTAGATTTATATCCATTATAAACCCTCCTCAATAAATCACTCTATGTTTTGAACCTGTTCTCTTATTTTCTCTAATTCACTCTTTATATCAACAACATAGTTTGTAATATAAAGGTCACTTGCTTTTGACCCTATAGTATTTATTTCTCTATTCATTTCTTGAATTAAAAAATCCAGCTTTCTTCCAATAGGCTCATCGTATTCTAAGCTCTGTAAAAACTGCTTCATATGACTTTTAAATCTGACTATTTCTTCATTTATATCACTTTTATCTGCAAAGAGTGCAACTTCATAATTTAATCTCTCATCATCTAGATTATGTTCTTCATCAATTAATTCCTTTATTCTTTGCTGTAATTTTTCTTTATATTCTTTTACAACAAAGGGAGCCCTTTTTTCAATCTCCAAAATCATATGATTCATGGTATTCAGCTGGCATTCAATATCTTTTTTAAGTGCAATTCCCTCTTCTATTCTCATAGCCTTAACACTATCTAAAGCTATATCCAGAGCCTTAGTTAGGCAATTCCACACAATATCCTTATCTATATCTTTTCTTTCAGTTTTTACAACATCATTCAATGTCAATATATCCTCTAATCCTACTTTATATTCAATATTTAATTCCTCTATTAAGCTTTCTAATGCACTTTTATATGATTTAGCCAAAGGTACGTCAATACTTACATCTATTGGTGATTCACTTACATACTCCACATTGATGTATACTTCTACTCTACCTCTATTAATATACTTCTTTATGTACTTCTTTATATTTTCTTCCAAATAATTCAGATGCTTTGGCATTTTTATCATTATATCGTTATATCTATGATTAACAGTTTTTATCTCTACACTAAAATTATGTATTGTATCCGAAAACTCACCTCTGCCAAAACCAGTCATGCTTCTAATCATATTTATCATCTCCTAATAAATAATCATACCAATAAATATATCCTTGTCAATCCAAATTCTTTTAATTTGTAGCTTTATGAACTATAATATATACTAAAGGCATTTTAGTCTATAATATATTACATTTTCTTAACTAATATTTTTTTGAAAAAACGTTATAACTAAATTAGATTAATGGAGGTTCATATGTCACTAGATGGTATAGTTACAAGAAACATAGTATTAGAATTAAATGACTTGTTATTGGGAGGCAGAGTTGATAAGATATATCAGCATGAAAAAGATGAAATTATAATTTATATATATAATAAAGGAAAAACTCATAGGCTTCTGGTTTCATCCAGCAGTAATAATCCCAGACTACATCTTACCAGATATGGGATGGAAAACCCGCCTACTCCTCCAATGTTCTGTATGCTATTGAGAAAGCATTTATCAGGAGGAACTATATTAAATATTGAGCAACATGAGATGGATAGAATAGTTTTTATTGATGTTTCCTCTTTAGATGAGTTAGGTGAAGTGTCAATAAAAAGGCTTATAATTGAAATCATGGGAAAACATAGCAATATAATACTTATAGACAAAGCATCATTAAAGATAATAGATGCTATAAAAAAAGTCACCCCTGAAATAAGCAGTGTTAGACAAGTATTACCAGGCCTTTTATATACACTTGCTAAGCAGGATAGATTGAATCCATTAACATCAACTGAACCAGACTTTTATTCCCTCATTGAAAATGACAATAAAAATAAACAAGTATATAAGTTTTTTTATACAAACTTTTCAGGATTAAGTCCACTAATTAGCAAGGAAATCTGTTCAATTGCACAAATAGATATAGATAGACCATTAGGTACTATATCTGAAAGTGAAAAAAAAGCCTTATATGCAAGTTTTGCTTCTATAATAGAAAAAGTAAGAAAATGTGATTTTCATCCTGTATTAATAAAAAATGACTACGGAGATGATTACACTGCTTTTCATAGTCTAGACATAAATCAGTTTGGAGATAAAAGCAAAATCTATGTAGATTCTATAAATGAAGTACTTGATATATATTATACCGAAAACGATAAGCTAGATAGAATACATCAAAAATCACAATCAATAAGAAAATCTATACAGGTAAACCTTGAAAGGGCTTTAAATAAGCTGGCAAAGCAAAAGCAAGAGCTATTAGAGAGTGAAGATAGAGAAATATATAAAATATATGCTGATCTAATATCTGCAAATATATACAGAATTGAAAAAGGTACAAGCAGCATAGACCTTGAAAACTTCTATGATGACAAAATGGAAAAGATTACAGTACCCCTTGATAATAAATACTCTCCAGTAGAAAATGCTCAGAGATATTATAAGAAATATGCTAAACTTAAACACGCCCATAAACTATTACTGGAGCAGATACCTGATACTGAAAAAGAAATAGAATATCTGGAAAATGTATTAAACAATATAGATAACTGCACAGAACTTATTGAGTTAGAGGAAATAAAAGAAGAATTAATTAATGAAGGATATTTAAAGGGAAAATATAAGAAAAATAAGAATAATAAAGTTTCAAAGCCATACCATTTTATATCATCAGATGGATTTCATATATTCGTAGGTAAAAACAACAAACAAAACGATTTATTAACTTTAAAAACTGCAAATAAAAAGGATATTTGGCTACATGCACAAAAGATGCCAGGAAGCCATGTTATTATAAAGAGTGATAATAATATAGTCCCCTCTAAAACTCTAGAAGAAGCTGCAACTCTTGCTGCTTACTATAGCAAGGGCAAGAATTCAAATAATGTAGCTGTTGATTATACAGAAAGAAAAAATGTAAAAAAGCCTAAAAATGCAAAAGCTGGTATGGTAATATATGACAATTATGAAACAATCTTTGTAACACCTAAAAAAGAGTATGTAGAAAATATTAAAAGAGTAGAAGAATAATTTCTACTCTTTTGTATTTATTACCACCTGGTCTATTCCATCAGTTTCTGTAAATTTCACGCTTATTACTTCTTTTTTAGATGTAGGAACATTTTTACCTACAAAATCTGGTCTTATAGGTAATTCTCTATGGCCTCTATCTATTAATACAGCCAGTTGTACTTTCTTTGCTCTTCCCATATCCATAATAGCATCTAGAGCAGCTCTTACTGTTCTTCCAGTATATATTACATCATCCACTAAAACTACTATTTTGTCTTTAACATCATATTTATCATTGCTATTTTTGATTAAAGGTTCATCACTTACCTTAGTCAAATCATCCCTATAATATGTAATATCCAATGTTATAACTGGAACTTTTTCGCCTTCAATAGACTCTATTTTCTTTGCCAACCTTTCTGCAAAGGGAACTCCCCTTGTTTTAACACCAGCCAAAACTACATCTTTGATTCCTTTATTTCTCTCTATTATTTCGTTTGCAATTCTCGTCGTTGCTCTTTGGATTGCCTTTTCATCCAATATTACAGCCTTTGTTTTCACTCTTTTCACCTACCTGTTTCTATTTCTAAGTAATTCTATTATTTTTAAAAATTCCTCTGGAGGTTCTGCTAAAAACTCCATATATTCACCTGAACCAGGGTTTATTAACCCTAACTTCCGTGCATGAAGCATTTGAGTTTTGATACCAAATTCATTTTTTCTATTTGTGTATTGAAAATCACCTACTACAGGATGATTGATATAAGATAGGTGAACTCTTATTTGATGAGTTCTTCCAGTCTTTAAGGATAGCTCTAGTAATGTATAATCCTTAAATCTTTCTAATACCTTAAAATTTGTAATAGCCTCTTTGCTATTTATATTTGTTACAGCCATTTTCAATCTATTTTTCGGATTCCTCCCTATTGGTGCATCTATAGTTCCTTCATCATTTTTTACAACACCATGAACCAACGCTATATATATTCGTTTTAAAGTCCTCTCATTCAACTGTTTTACAAGCTTTTTATGTGCTTCATTATTTTTTGCTACCACCAAAAGACCTGTTGTATCCTTGTCTAACCTATGAACAATACCTGGCCTGATTTCTCCATTAATATTTGATAGATTACTGGTATAGTTTAATAATGCATTTACCAAAGTATTTGAAATACTTCCTGGTGCTGGATGTACTACCATTCCCTTAGGTTTATTTATTACAATGATATCATTATCCTCGTATACTATATTAAGGGGAATATCTTCAGCAACTGGCTCTAATCCCTTCCTTTCAGGAAGATTTATTTGTATAAAATCTCCTCTTTTTACAATATATTTTGGCTTTTTCCTATCCCCGTTTACCAAAACCAACCCATCTTTTATAAGTTTAGTTATATAAGACCTTGATACTTCTTCAATTTGATCTGATATATAAGAGTCCAATCTCTCTCCAAGTTCATCTTCAACATACAACTCATATAAATTCATACTTCATCCTCAACTCTCGTATTTACTGAAAAGTATCATCACCATAATTAGTATTGTTGAAATTACAATAAAAGTATCAGCTACATTGAACACAGGAAAATCGTATCCAAAAGGAAGTTTAAAGCTTATAAAATCTACAACATATCCTATCCTTATTCTATCTATTAGGTTACCTATTGAACCGCCAATAAATAATGCTAATGCTATTTTCATTGTGTTATTTAAGGTGTTTAAGTATTTAAACATAAATAGAATTACAAATATTATTACCAATATTGATACTATGATGAAAAATATCCTACCATTTTTGAAAATTCCAAAAGCTGCTCCTGTGTTTTCAACATAGTATAGCTGAAAAAAATCTTCTATTACAATATATGGACTGTTACCCTTTAAATATTTGACTGCTGCAAATTTGGTTAGCTGGTCCATCACTATAATTACTATTGCTATGATAAAATACGCCAATATGTTTTCCTCCTAACTAATTTCAGTCTAATACTATTTTAAAACATAATAGCCTTTATTACAATATACCATTCCAACCAAAAAATAAAGACTTATCACGAATCCTATTCATGTAAGTCTTTATAAATTTATTTTAGGGTATCCTTATAGTAATCTTGTGAAATTTCCTCTACATCTTCAACTGATCCACTGTTATCCTCATCAAATATACCTAAATGGTCTCCTGTGTTAAAAGAAGGATCTTTGTCTACTTTGTTATATCTTGCTACCTCCTGATAGCTATCTTCTCTATCAAATCCATCAATTTCATTGTTATTTTTGTAGTTGCTAAAAGGACTCATACTACCTTCCTCTTCAGGTCTAAATTCCATTTTCTTTTCTAAAGGTATCTTTTCTTCAGTACAGTTAATACATAGCTTTAAATATGGAATCAATTTTAGACGCTCCTCATCTATTTCCTTGCCACAGGCTATGCACTTACCATAATCTCCCCTATCAATTGATTCTAATGAAGATTCTATCTCCACTAGTGTATCATTTAATTTATCAACTAATCCCTTATCTTGTTCCATCATAAATACTTCTGTACCAATATCAGCTGGATGATTATCATAGAAAGACAATTCTGTATAATATTCATCCATAGATCCAAATTCCTGTGCATTTTTCATCTTATCTATTGTATCTAAAATTCTTTCCTTTTCTTCTAATAAAAGTCTCCTAAAATGGTTCTTTTGCTTTTCTTCCATTTTTTCCTCCCTATACTTATACAATGTTTTATAAAATAATATGCCCATATATAAACTTATAATCCTAGTAAATTTCTAACATTATTTTAGGTGTATGCCATTAGAATCAGCAGGAAGAAAAGCAAATTGTCTTTTCTAAATTTTGCTCCCCAAATATGTGTTAACAATATGAAAAAAAACAATAGCTCATCATTATATTCATCTATATATATACTATTCAAACAAACCCCTCCATTTCCATCTATTAATATATACTATGAAAAAAGGGGCTTGATTTTACTAATTTATTTTCAATGCAGACTTCATCATATTAATTTCATTTAGTAGGTTTTTAAATTCATCCAAATCTAATGATTGATATCCATCTGAAAGAGCTTTTTCAGGTTGTGGATGTACCTCTATCAATACTCCATTTGCACCAATTGCCAATGCCGCCCTAGTAGCTGGAAGTATTAAATTCCTTCTTCCTGTTCCATGGCTTGGGTCTACAACTATAGGGTATTCTGTTTTGTATTTCATTACTGGGACACTCATCAAATCTAAAGTATTTCTAGTATAACTGTTAAAGGTCCTTATACCTCTTTCACAAAGAATAATATTATTGTTTCCCTCTGAGCTAATGTATTCTGAAGCGTTTATCCATTCATCATAAGTAGCATTCATACCTCTTTTAAGCAACACTGGCTTGTCTTGTTTGCCAATCTCTTTTAAGAGAGCGTAGTTTTGCATATTTCTCGAACCAATTTGGTATATGTCTATATATTCATAAGCCCTTTCTACATCTCTAGGATCCAAAATTTCAGATAAGATTTTAAAACCGTAAGAATTCTTTAAACTCTTTAATATCTTTAACCCTTCGAAACCTAATCCCTGAAAGGATGCAGGATTAGTTCTTGGTTTAAATGCTCCACCCCTAATAATCTTAATGCCTAATTTATAAAATTCCTTACCAATAATCTCCATCTGTTTTTCACTTTCTACAGCACATGGACCTGCAATGATTACAAACTCATTCCCTCCAATATGCAATTCTTCATCTATTTTTATTTGCCTTGTCATAAATATTCCTCCACCTTATCTCATGCTAAAAGAAACTTGGGGGCTATGCCCCCAAATCTTTTATGTTTTCTTCAATTTCAATACTGTATTCTTCTAACTCCGTCTTTTTATCTTCCCCGATATCTGATCCTGAATTTTTATCTTTATTATTGCTCATCTCTCTACTTTCTATATCCGAATAAAACTGTTCCAATGTCGATAGCTGAGATTCAATAAGAGATTTATAACGTGTTCTAAATATAATCATTTCCTTTAATAAGCTTTCATATTCCCTTCTAATAGATTTTACTTCATTTTGTGCCTCATCTATCAACTTCTTTGATTCATTATTAGCTTCTTTTATTATGAGTTCAGCTTTTTGCTTTGCTGATAAAACTAGTTCATCTGCTGTATTTTGGGCAACAATAAGTGTTTCCTTCAACGTGTCCTCCAGAGCATTATATTTTTCAATCTGCTCATTTAAAAGTAATATCTTATCCTTTAATTCAATATTTTCCTTATATATTTTTTCATAATCCTTAATTATTTCATCTAGGAATTCATCAACTTCAGATTCTTTATATCCTCTTATGGATTTCTTAAATTCTTTATTTTGAATATCAAGGGGTGTAATCATATAGCTCACTCCATTTAAATAAGTAATTTTAGTTCTACCTTAATTTTCCCTTTCTTACTAGTACCTTCAATTTTACTTAAAATGAACCTACCATATCCTTTTACAGATATTATATCCCCCTCTTTTACATCCTTTGATATCTTATCAATTGGTTCCCAATTAACTTTTACTCTTTGGGTAACAACCAACCTTTGGCTATCATTTCTTGACAGATTAAATGCTCCACTTATAAGTACATCTAATCTTAGGGAAGATAATACTGCATGTTTTATTATGTAATCCACTTTACCTGCCTTAAGGTCCTTTATTGGAATCTCCCTTAATATAACCTTATGCTTTCCAATTTTATCAAGGCTTGCTAATATATAATCTGATACTTCTCTTTTCACAATAGCTTGTGCATATCCCTCATGTATTAATATATCCCCTACTTTACTGCGGTTTATTCCTAAATTTAGAATTCCGCCTAAAAAATCTCTATGAGAAAGCTTATTATTGTTCACTTCTATTGAAAGAGCTGCTATATACAAGTCAATATCCTCTATTTGAATATAGTGAGGATAAATAACTATAATATTTCTTTCAGCTTCCTCTATACCGCCTATTTCTTTATATTCTATATCTGCAAACCTATTAAGTATAGACCTTGAAAGTCTTATCTCATAAGGATCCATAAAATCCGTTACCTGTACCTGGTATTTATTTAAGGTTATTTCTATTTTGTCCAATAATTTTCGCATATTTAATATCTGATTCTTGTCTTTAATATGCTCTAAAAACTTCTCCTTATCTAGTTCCATTCAATCACCATATAACTAGTAAATTAATGCTCTAAGCGCCGTCAAAATCAATCTCAAAATAAGCAATGCTACAATAGGAGAGAAATCTAGAATACCTGTATTGATACCTAATTTGTTTATAATCTCTCTGGAAAATGATAATATTGGTTCTGTCATCTCATATATTATCCGTCCAAAAGTATTATAATATCCAATTCCAAACCATGACATAATTATCCTGACTAATATTAATAATTCTATTATCTCGAATAATATGCTAACTGCATTATATATATTATGCATTAGATTACCTCTTCCTAAATATAAATTACCATTTAAATATTCCCTTGTTTTTCAATTCATCTTTAATATTTCCATCAATTTCAACATTTGCCGGTGCTAAAATAAATATATCAGTTGTTACCTTTTGTATAGAACCTTCTAAAGAATACAATCCACCATTTATAAAATCAAATATCTGTCTTTTTACTCCTGTTTCCAGCTGTTCCAAATTAACAACAACTGTTTTTCTCATTTTCAAATCATCTACAATGCTTGGTGCATCTTCATAAGTTAAAGGCTCATGAATAACTAATTTCATATTGCTTGTTGTATGTATATTTACTACTTTGTTTCTCATCTTCCTCATTTGAGTATTTACTGGTAGCTCTTGTAATTCTTCGTCTTCCTGAGTTTCCTCTTCTTCTACGTCATCATCTAAATCGTCAATTCCAATAAAATATTTTAGCTTATCAACTATACCAGACATAAAAACCCTCCTTAATAATCTCTTTTTCCAAAAAGCCCAGTTCCAATCCTAACCATATTTGCTCCTTCTTCAATTGCAATTTTGTAATCATTTGTCATTCCCATAGATAATATCTTCATCTCAACATTTTCAAATTTCTCCCTATCAATATCATCTCTTAACTGACGAAGCTTTCTAAATACCCATCTTATATCTTCAGGATTTTCACTAAAAGGAGCAATTGTCATAAGTCCTTTTATTTTAACGTTAGAATATTTTGACATACTTTCAATAAAAGGCATTACCTCCTCGACTTTAAGCCCAAATTTTGAATCCTCTTCAGCTACATTTACTTGAATAAGTGCGTTGATAATAATATTGTGCATTTTTGCTCTTTTATCCAGTTCTTCAGCTAATGGAATACGATCCAAAGAATGAATTAATGATACCTTATCAATTATATACTTAACCTTATTTGTTTGAAGGTGCCCAATCATATGATAATTAGGTCCCTTACCTAGAATATCGTACTTTTTTATCAATTCTTGAGGTCTATTTTCTCCGATGTTCTTAAGCCCTAAATCTAATGCTTCCTGAATCCTATCTGTATCAACGGTTTTAGTAACAGCTATTATTTCTACTTTGTCATTTTCTCTACCTGATTTAACCAAAGCTTCATAAATATTTTCTTCAATTAACTTTAAATTATCCCTAATGCTAATTTTAATTACCTCCTTGCTGTCATTCTATTATCATTCCTTCTTCCACATATGAAGGGTTTAATAGTATTTCGTCAAACTGCCTAACAGTCCTGACTTTTTCTTCCCCCTCTCCTGTAAAGATATAATTATTTTTATCACCTGTACTAATATATACATAATCATCATCTTCACTTATAATTTCAATAGGTCTAAATCTAATTATCCCACTAATATCCCTTATGTAAACTCCTTTAAGTCCGTCCTTTTCTATCACACACTTTTTCCTTATTCTAAATGAATCATATTTATTTTTTATTATATCAAGTTTTATATATCTTTTGTCATAATAATTTTCAAAATATCTATTGAATCTACATAGTATTATACCTTTATCTCCTTCAAAACTTATCCTCTCAATATAACCCTTTAGATTTCCTATAATATCTTTTCCTGACAGAAGAATAGAATCTCCTTCTTTATAGGATTTTATATCGTCAATATCGTCAATTTTAATTAGCATATACCATTCAAAATTGTTAATTATCTTAAAAATCGGTTGCTTGACCTCAACTTTATCGCCTGTAGAAGATATTTTTAATTGTTCCTTGATATTCTTAAAGTCTGAATACTCATATAATTCCTTATTAGCTATAGTATAATCCTTCTCATAGTTATCGAACTTATATGAAACAATACCGGATATTTTTGAGTAATAGTTTACTATACTACTGGAAATCTGTTTCTCAACTTCTTCCTTTTCTTTTTCCAAAGCTTCCAAGCTATATTCAATGAGAGTATCATCCTCAGAAATCCCCATTTCTTCACTGTAGTTATTAGTCAGCTTGTCCTTTAAATAATCAACAGTATTATATTCCCCTCTAGATACTATAAATTGAATATCATCTATTACATTAGCAATACTATTCACATCGCTGTTATTATCCTTTGCAATGCCATTTTCTCCGCTGGCTTTTTTAAGAATGGCAATCTTATTTTCAATCTCTTCTAATCTTTCTTTCAGTTCAGATGTGTCGCTTAATAAATCCAGTTCTAATATTTTTGCTCCTACAGGAACTCTCTCACCTTCTTTTGCAATTAGTTTTATTTGTCCTGTACCATCAGCTGCAAATATTGTCTCATCTTTAATTATAATAGCTTCAGTACTTATCTTATCATCTACACTATATTTCTCAGGAAGTTCAGTTTTTGTGCCTATAGCAAATAAAGAGGGTACACTTCTAAAAAACATATATATTAGAACAAATCCAAATAAAGCAAATCTAATTTTCTTTTTACGTCTCCTTCTATTGATCCTATCTTCCTGACTCATGATATCACCTTAATATATTTTGTTATATTTCAATTATCAATTAAAAAATTTACCGTATTTACTTATTATTTTAAATTTTTCAATATTATCAATTTTTAGTTCTTTTATTTCATCTTTGTATGTTACTATTAACATAGTTCTATCCTTTTTTACTATTCCAATTAGTGTACCTTTAAGGCTCCCTTTATCTGTTGTTATAACTTTTACTTCATCTCCTGAATTTACAGCTCTACCATTTATAATAAACTCTTTCATATCAGCCTTGTCCAAATCTTCCTGTGTAACGGACTTGTTCTCAATTACTATCATATTATTCTTTAGGTACATCTTTTGCTTTAATACAACAAAAATATACCCAAAAATACTTGCCATAAATAAAACTATTAAAACTTCTTGAATATATAATAGCAAACTTTATTACCTCCAGTTATATTTTACATTTAGTATACCATATATTTTCGTGTTATTAAACACACTTTACAAATTTATAATTTTCATATATAATATATTTTGTATTTACGGGATGTAGCGCAGTCCGGTTAGCGCACAAGTCTGGGGGACTTGGGGTCGCTGGTTCAAATCCAGTCATCCCGACCATTATGTATAATAAAAAAGCTGATTATACTACAAATCAGCTTTTTTGTTTTTTAAACATCATCTGCTAATCTATTATAATCATACCCTTTCCACGGTTTGTCTGATTTTCCAAATCCTCTTTGATCTATACCTATACACCTATTTAAATTCTTTATTGTGTAATAATACTTAGTTGTCAAAAATAAATAGAAACAGGAGCATAAATCCCTGTTTTCCTATGCCAGTTTCGAATCATCATTTTTAATTGAGTTAGACCATTTACCACACTTGTCTCCATATCTAGCTAATATTCTGTTGTTGGTTCTAATCTCAACTATTTCACACCTATTTGAACATCCATCACATTCAAAGCCATGAACCTTGTGTTCTAAAGAGCCTATTGAAAATCCTTTGAAATTTGTTTTATTTTTCTTTTTCATCTCCTCCTTAGCTAGTATTGCAGCTCCTATTGCTCCCATTACATCATAGTTATCAGGTACCTGAACTTCCATGTTTAAGGCCTCAACAAAAGCTTGCCTGATTCCTATATTTGCTGCAACTCCACCCTGAAATAATATAGGCTCTAATATCTCTTTTCCTTTACCTACATTATTTAAATAATTTCTAACTAATGCATCACATAAACCTTTAGCAATATCAGACTGGTTATGACCTAACTGTTGTTTATGAATCATATCAGATTCTGCAAATACTGCACATCTACCTGCAATACGCACAGGACTTTTAGACTTAAGGGCAAGACTTCCAAATTCACTTATATCAATTCCCAACCTTATAGCTTGCCTATCAAGGAAGGAACCTGTTCCTGCTGCACAAACTGTATTCATTGCAAAATCAACAACTACTCCATCCCTAAGTATAATTATCTTTGAATCTTGACCACCGATTTCTATTATTGTTCTAACTAATGGATTATAATTAAGCCCAGCAATAGCATGTGCTGTTATTTCATTCTTCACAATATCAGCACCAACTATTATATCTGCTAAATACCGACCACTTCCAGTTGCACCTACACCTAATATTTCAACTTCACCAACTTCATTCAAAATATCCCCCATGCTTTTCCTTAGTATCTCTATTGGTTTTCCCTGTGTCCTTAAATATTTTTTATAGTATACATTGTTCTCCTCATCCATGAGGATAATATTAGTACTAACGGAACCAACATCTATACCTAAATAATACTTTTCCATCTGTTCTCCTCCCTCTTTCTGTATAGTAAATCAACAAAGGCTTCAAGTCTTGTCATATATCCTGCTTCTCCTGTCATCTCATCTAGTATTAACGTCATAATAGGAAACTGATAATCTTCACTTACAGTGCTTAAGATACTTTTGGCAACTATTTCAGGCATGCAATTTAAAGGCAGTAGCTGTATTGCACCATCGAATCCATTTTCCGCATAATACACTGCTGACCCTACTGTTTCCCTTCCATGACCTCCTACCAAAGTTTTTAAATATGGTTCTGCTTTTTTATACTTTAATCTTTCAGATTTTGAGCCAAAAGGATATGATTTTATATGATGCTCAACCCAAATAGTTGGCGTCAATGACTTGTCTACCAAAACTCCCATATGTCCTAATTTTTTTTCTATTTCCATGTTTACAAAAGGTTCAATAACTGTATATATTTCCCCTATTATCCCTATACGTATGGGTTCAAAATCATCTTTTAATTTTACATTGTTTAGTTCATTAATAGTATTATCCATTAAATTAATTAATTCTTTAGCTCCAAATGTCTTTTCAGCATCTCTATAATATCTATCAATAATCTTATCAACCTCATGGCTATTAACTGCATAAGCCCTCTTTTTATTAGATAAATCTGTTATATAATCAGCCTTTTTTATCAACTGCCATCCTAACTTCCCAGCTTTTACTATATCCCTTATATTTTTAGCATTAAACAGTTTATATGCATTTTTTTTAAGATTATAAAATCCTTCTCCAATAGGATCAAGCACTATAAAATCAACATCATATCCTAGGTCCTCCAATATATTCCTCTGAAGTATTGAGTAATATCCAAATCTGCAAGGACCACAGCTTCCAGTTAATATTATTGTATCTGCACCTTTTTCGATGCTTTCTACAAAATTTCCTATCATTACTTTAAGAGGTAGGCAGATAGTTTCCTGTGAACTCTTTGTACCTATTTCCAATGTTTTTTGACTGCTCTTTGGAGGTGGAATTACTTCCTGTCCCAACTCCTCAAAAAAAGCTTTACCAGCAATGTATACATTACCAAAGTGTGGAAATGTTATCTTCATCTCTTTCCCTCCAATCTAACATATCTGTAAAAGCCTCTACCCTTGTATTGACTCCTGCCTCACCTGTTTGCTCATCTATAGTAAGCAAGGTAAATGGAATTTCAGATTCTTTTGCCTTTCTTTCTATAAGATCTATAAAAACAGAGTCTAAACCACACCCAAAAGCTGATACATATATTATCCCTGAAATAGCTTTCGCATCAATTAGAGAATATGCTGCTCCAATAATTCTTTGACCATTAGTCCAGAACATCCTTTTAGGTAATTTAGACGCAAATTCTCTAATTTTCTTTTCCTCAACCATTTCTGCTGTCATAACATCAAAATTTGCATTCTTAAGCTTTCTTATCAATTCCATATTAATATATTGGTCATATATATTGTACGAATGGCCAAGTACCAATATCTTTCTTCCATTGTAATGGTCTATTATATTGCGAAAAATATGTATATCATCATTTTTATTTAAAGTACTCAACGAGATTATCCTTGTTGTCATCATTTTTATAAACTGTTCATATTGTCTATAGGCATCATGAAAAGCCTCAAATATCTTTCTGGTGCTTTTTTCAAAATTAGCACCAGCATCAATAATAGGCCTTCTTAATTCCCTTTTTGATTTTCTTAAGTTAACTACTGGTTCAATAATTCCAGGTAAATCACTAAAGCTATTCTTTATCATATCAGGAAGTCCTAGATGTTTTGGACAGTTATACTCTCTTTTATGGGTACTAATTATTTTAGGAATAAATATATAATCTACCTTATCCCTCAAATAATCTACGTGGCCATGAAATACCTTAACAGGCAAACAGGATTCATCAACACATGCATTAATTCCTCTGTCAAGAATGTCTTTATTTGTCCTAGGAGATGTAACAACTTCTATTCCCAAGTTTTCAAAGAATCTTCTCCATAGAGGAAAATATTCAAAATACAACATACCCCTAGGCAAACCTACTTTCATACTCATATTATCCCTCCAGTCTATACCAATATATTATTGTCACAATTTCCTATTTTAATCCATAAAAAAAGAAAGGCTTTAATGCCTTTCTTTAAATTCATCAAGTATTTGATTCAACACATAGAAAGCAAATGCTATTTCATCCATTGCTACTATCCTCTTATCAAATGAATATTTCATATACGTTAAAAACTCATCCTTATTTTCAAAGGGCAGCTCAATTAGAGATAAAAGCCTTCTCATTCTTATCTTTCTTTCCAGACTATTCATTGATGAAATACTCCTATTTATATACTGTATCAAACTATCTATAAGCTGCTCAAGGTAGGTATCATTTATAACCTCATATTTTTCTGCAAAAAGTATCTCCTGCTTAGTAAATTTTATATCATTATAATACGCAAGCACTTCTCCAGTTTTCTTTATTCCTTCATCTAATATACTTTCATAGGTAATACCTCTATTTGTGCTTTCATGTACAAGTTTCTCAAAGTAACCTGTTTGCTCCAATAGCTTATTTTCATTTTCTTTAAGCTTTCTATTTGAAACTTCCAATAAGTAGTTTAGTAATTCTTTATTTTTTTTATCTTCAAATTCTTCAAGCTTAAAACATAAATCATCTTCATCCGTTAAATCTTCAGCAATGTCTTTTGTCAAATATAGTACTATTAGCTTGTTTACTATAATGCCTAATTCAATTATCAGTATATTTATCTTATTTATCTCATCATTTAAGCCTTTTATAACAGTATTTACTTCTTCCAACTCATTGGATTTCATATTATCCAGTTTTCTTTTTTTAAGCTTTTGAATACCAGCAAAATATTGATCAAATAATATTCCATAATCACCTAATAATGTGCTGTTAAAAATCATCTTATACTCTTCAATTTTGCTTTCTACAATATTTATAGGATAATTTCTAAAATTTCTTAGAAGGGTTTTCCTTAATACTTCATAATACCTAAATTTACTCATTCTAAAAGGTGTTAATAATAATATATCAGAAATTAATTTTATATAAGTATTATAATCAATTGCTTCATTACTTAACATATAGTCTATCCTATCTATCAGATAATCAATATCTTTTTTATTAACTTCATAGTATCCTTTGTCCTTACCCAAATCCTTCATTGCATAATGGTCTATGATTTCCTTTATGTATGAAAGTTCTATTACATATCCCTTTAGTGCGTTAGATAAATTGTAAAGCGCTTTTCTAGAGGAAATTAATCTTTTTTTATTATCTCTTATTTCCTCTTTGGTAAATACCAGATTGTATCCTTTAAAGGAATCAATAATATTATTTACAATGTCATCAACCAATTGCTTTTCATTTTTAATATCAGCATCATCTAATACATTTTCAATACGAATATCATTAATGATTTTAGCAATATGACCAACTAAATAATAATATGACATATTTCTTACAATTGTTAGCTGCTTTACATTCAAATTGATAATTTCATTTTTTATATCTTCGTCCTTCATGTTTACCATATCTATACTGTTTTCAGATTTATATTCCTGATTCATCTATATGCTCCTTTCAGTGGATTGTTATAGTGTACTATGCTATTATTATATTATATAGACTTATTATAACACATTCTATATAAAGGAGTAATTATACATGATTATATATGAACATATTTTGGATGCATTAGAGTATGACTATAAAGGTTTTGATAAAAGTGAAATCTGCTTTATTGACATTGAAACTACTGGTTTTTCACATAAATACAACTCTATTTATCTAATTGGATTAGTTCATTACAGCTATAAAGATATTGGCTGGAAATTAGTGCAGTTTTTCGCTGATAATCTAAATGATGAAAAAAATTTATTGTACCAGTTTAATGAATATATTAAAGACTTTAAAATTGCTATTACATATAATGGAGATAGCTTTGATATCCCTTTTTTAGAAAACAGAATGAGCAAATATAATTTATCAAGCAACTTAAAAGGTATTGAAAGCTTTGATATTTATAGAAAGGTAAAATTGGAAAGTTCATATTTAAATCTTGGTAATTTTAAATTAAAAACCCTTGAAGAAAGCATTGGAATATTTAGAGATGATAAATATACAGGTAAGGACTGTGTTGAATTCTACAATCAATATCTTAACACTAAAGATGAAGTACTTTTAAATAGAATATTAAACCATAATTATGATGACCTATATTACCTAATTCCAGTAATGAACATATTCAATATAATAGAAGATTCAAAAAGCCTATTCATATTAAATAATGGCAATAAAGTAAAAGTAAAAATAAAAAACATAGAAATTCAGGGTGATATACTCATAATTTACTGCGAGGCTAGTAAGAAAGATGAAAATATAGTTTTTTTTACAGACAACTATAGTTTTAAATGGGTTGATGACAAATTAACTGTCAAATTAGAATATAAAAGAGGATTAATAACTCCTACAATGAAATGTCTTTTTATAGATATTTCAAAATGGCCATTTAAAGAACGTTTAAAGGATTTGTCCCAATATACGACTCCTGATAACATAATGCTTATTAAAGTTGAACAGAAATTTATAATGGATAACATTAAACTCATAATAAAAGAAATGATTCTGTCAAGTAAATAAAAGGCAGCAAACCAAAAGTTTGCTGCCTTAATATATTATTGTTGGTGGGCCTTCAGGGACTCGAACCCCGGACCTGCCGGTTATGAGCCGGACGCTCTAACCTACTGAGCTAAAGGCCCTTGTGTAATATACTTGGCGGAGAAGGAGGGCTTTGAACCCTCGCGCCCTAATTAAAGGACCTACTCCCTTAGCAGGGGAGCCTCTTCAACCACTTGAGTACTTCTCCATTTATGGCGGAGAGGGTGGGATTCGAACCCACGTGGGCCGTGAAGCCCTAACGGTTTTCAAGACCGCCCCGTTATGACCTCTTCGGTACCTCTCCACTTTAAACAACATGATCAAATATAGTATTTATCTGTACTTCAAGCAATTCACTACTTGTCTGAACCACTTGACAATGAATAGTATAACACGAATAGAGAGATAATGCAAGTACTTTTTTTAAATTTTTTGTAATGAAAGTGATTATTTTATGTATATATGTGTAGAATTTTGTAAAAATCAATAATTCCCCAATCCCTATTAAATCACCTCTTAGTCATAAAACATATGTGGTTGTACTTTTATCATAGTTATTTTTCATTTTAACAGTTTCACTAATAGCATTCAATATAACTTACTACCTAAATGATATTTCATTCCCAACAAATATTTTATTAGGCTCTTTTAATCTATTACTTATATGTATTCCCTTTTATTTGACCTTATTTAAGTAAGCAAAGAATAGCGCATACTCCAAAATACATATACAATAAAAAAACCTCTCTATGGACCTTCTATAGCCTTATAACACTATTTCCTCATGTATCCTTATATAATTACCGAATTATATATTCATCATTTTAATATGCTTTAGTGTCCTCTTGAATTTACTATTGCTGTTACCTATAAAATATAAATTATATTTAAGTTAATAACCTCAATAAGTTGAGTATAAATCATTATATACAGATTAGCTAAAATAAAAGTAACAGAAATGTATAAATCAATCACTTTATCCCTACATCACTTCTTGTAGATCATCATTTTTATAGACTACCAACTGATAAACAAATAGTTATACTAATTTGTTTACCTTAGATTTAATACTATAGTGGAAATTATTGGCCTAATGTGTTTATAAACTAATTAGTTACAAAGACATAAAAAACATGTATATTATAATAGTACAGTAATAAAAACTAAAGGGGGTTCATCCAATGCAAGAGATGACAAGGGCTGAAATGGAATTATTTATCTTACTTAATGCTTATGAAATGATGAAAGATGAAGCATCTGAAAGATTGATTGGGGTACTAATGGATATGATATCTGATGTAGAGCAAAAGTTAGTCTAAGGGATAGGGTTGATGTCCCCTTCCCTTCAAGTGGTTTATAGCAAATATAAAAAGTTCCACAACCTAGTAATTGTGGAACTTGTCTGCTTTTTTGGTGACCCATCGGCGACTCGAACGCCGGACACCCTGATTAAAAGTCAGGTGCTCTACCGCCTGAGCTAATGGGT